>WBZP01000154.1_pt1 | contig 99611 bp, 93 predicted proteins | sample 5204301 | NCBI WGS metagenome assembly WBZP01 (sample SAMN12412401, study PRJNA552823) | activated sludge metagenome | isolation source: activated sludge from nitrification reactor of wastewater treatment plant... | place: USA: Pennsylvania | collected 2017 | reverse complement strand
CTTCCAGCTCAGGCTGACTGTACACAGCGCCTGAAGGATTACAGGGCGAGGAAAAAAGGAAAACCCGGGTACGGGGCGTGATGGCGGCCTCCAGTTGCTCAGGGGTGATTTTAAATCCAGCCTCCAGTGAAGAGCGGATTTCCACCACTTTGGCCCGGGCAATCTTCACCAGTTCGGAGTAGGTAACCCAGTAAGGCGTGGGTATGATCACTTCATCCCCCTCGTCGGCTATGGCGAGTATGGCATTGGCCAGGCTTTGTTTGGCGCCGGTGGAGGTAACGATTTGTTCCGGCTTATAATCCAGGTTATTATCCCGCTTCAGTTTGGTGCACACTGCTTCCCGCAGATCCAGGAAACCGGGTACGGGTGTATAATGACTCCAGTTATCGTGGATGGCTTTGATGGCGGCTTCCTTGATGTGCTGAGGCGTATCAAAATCCGGTTCGCCCAGGCTCAGGTCGATCACGTCCACTCCTTTTGCCCGCAGTTCGCGGCCCAGTTTGGCCATTTTCAGGGTTTCGGGTTCAGCAAAACGGTTCAGTAAGGATGATAATTGCATACATTGAAATTTCGGGTGCAAAGCTATGAGAAATAGCGGAGAATGATTACATATTTGTAAACATTTTGAAAATAATAATAGACAAAATCAATCATAAATTATGTTTACTTAGAAATTGTTTAATGATTAAGCGCCAACAATGGGCAGAAAGAAGGAATTGTTCCGCTGCTCAACTTTCTCTGCCTGAAATCGGTTAATCTTGCACATGCCCGTAACACTCACCCTCATCAGGTATCCCTACCGCTGGCTGGCCCTGGCTGCCTTGTTTTCGATGGCGCTTTTTCATATTCCCCTCTTCCTGAGCCGGAAAATTCATTTCTACAAACTGCTGGGTACGGGTAAAAACGGTACGTTCGATAAAAATCCCGAGTGGCAGCAATGGGGCATTATGGCCGTTCACCGCATTGGCACACCCGCCACGCTGGACTGCAGCCTGGGAGCGCTCTACGGATGGTTCATTGCAGGCTGGTGCCGTTTTTTCCGTTGCGAAACCTGCACCCTGGTACTGGAAGCCATCGAAGGCCATGGCCAATGGGATGGCCGCGAGCCCTTTGGGAAGCTTCCGAAACAAAGCGCATATACCGGACCGGTAGCCATCCTTACCCGGGCCACGATCCGCCTCTCCCGTGCAGGACGTTTCTGGTCGCATGTGGAGGCGGTTGCCAGCCGGATGGCCGGGGCAGACGGATTTATTTTCTCCGTGGGTATTGGCGAAATCCCTTTCATCAAACAAGCCACGTTCAGTGTTTGGCGCGACAGGGCCTCCATGCACCAGTTTGCCTACCAGATGGCGGAACATACGGACGTGATCCGTAAAACACGCCAGGAAAAATGGTACACAGAAGACATGTTCGTGCGCTTCATACCGCATCGCACCGTGGGAACCCTGAACGGTAAAAATCCTTTGGCAGGAATTACGTAGCTTTGAGCAGCTAACGATTGCCACCATTATCCTGCAGCGCACGCTTCGCGCTGAAAGCCCCTCTTTTTTTGAACCAGATTAATTTGTATGAAGAATATCAAACTGATTGAAGTACCCAGCGAAATCGGCGCGGGCACCCGTGGCGCCAGCCTCGGCGTGGAAGCTGTGAAAATTGCGGCACTTGATTTCATGAGCAACTTTTTTGTGCATTTCCCCTCCGAGCAGGTGGAAGTGGAAAACAAAATGCTCTTTGAACCGATTCAGTCGCCGTACGCGAAGCGTATACACGGTATGGTTACCATGTATGAGCGGGTGAGCAAGGCGGTGCACGATTCCATCAAAGGACATTTTTTCCCGGTGATCCTGAGTGGTGATCATGCCACTTCCGGCGGTACCATCGCCGGCATCAAAATGGCCAAACCAAAAAGCAAACTGGGCGTGATCTGGATTGATGCGCATGCCGACCTGCACACCCCCTACACCACCCCTTCGGGTAACCTCCATGGCATGTGCCTGGCCACGGCAATCGGGGAAGACAATGACGAATGCAAAGTGCACGAACTGGATGAGAAAACCCACCGGATGTGGGAGCAGCTGAAACATATGGGTAAAATCTATCCCAAGGTATTGCCCGAAGACATCGTTTTCATTTCCCTGCGGGATTATGAATCGGAAGAAAAAGCCCTGATCGAAAAGCACGGTATCAAAATCATCACCACCAACGAAGTACGCCGGAACGGGGCGGAAAGTGTGAGCCGGAAAGTACTCCGGTATCTCTCGGATTGTACCGATATTTATGTGAGCTTTGATGTGGACAGCCTCGATTCCAGCATTTCCAAAGGCACGGGCACCCCGGTGAGCAACGGCCTGCGGGAAAGGGAAGCCGAAGACCTGATCAGTAAATTCATGCAGAACCGGAAAATATGCTGCTTTGAAATTACGGAAGTAAACCCCACGCTCGACCGGGAGAATATGATGGCCGAAATCGCCTTCAACATCCTGCAACGCAGCGTGAATGTACTGATGATGAACTGATGCATCGGGATTAACAGTATTTTACCAGGCCCGCTGTGGTCATTTTTATTGCCGGCATGATTACTGCCGGATACAAAACAACCAACCTTTTCAGATCAACATGAAAGCATTCTTACCGGCCGCCGCATGCCTGCTTCTCCTGGGAAGCAGTTCCTGCAAAAAAACCAGCAGCACCAACAGCAACGCAAAACTGCATTTCAGTTTCCGGTTCGACAGCACCCAGGTGCGCCTGAACAATTTCGGCAACCCGGTGACGGTTCCGGCCGGCCATGGCGCGCAGTCGCCCCGTTTCAACAAGATGAGCGCCCATTATGTGGAACTTACCACCGACGCCCTCACCCCGCTGGGCAACGGGGTGGTACTGTACCGGGCGCCCGAAGTAACCACCGGCGGCAGCCTGGCGATTGATTTCTCCCAATCCGCTTTTGCGGGCAACAATGAAAATTTTCTGAGCCTGCCGCTCAGCCAGCTCCCGGCCGGAACTTACCGGTATCTGCGGGTGTCCCTGGCTTACCAGAATTACAATATTTACCTGGGTATTCCCGGCCGCGTGGTGGATGCCACCCTGGCCTCTTTTATTGGCTTCAATACTTATATCGGCACTTATCCGATCAAAGACTCCCTTGTTACAGTCAATGCCAACCGGAAGCAGGGTTACTGGGGACTGGAAACCTCCATCGCCGGGTTCGGACTTGTACGAACCGGGCAGGCCCCGGAAGGCGCCACCACCGTACCCAACCCCTTATTCGCCACCTCAGCCGTTCCGGCGGGTTCCTGCGTCGTGACGGGCGCTTTTGCCACCCCGCTGGTGATCACCGGCAGCGAAACGGGTGATGTCAATATCCGGGTCTCCTTATCCACCAATAAAAGTTTTGAATGGACCGAAACGGATGGTAATAATATTTACGATCCCCTCCCCCCGAATAATGAGCAGGTAGTGGACATGGGTATACGCGGCATGATACCTGCCCGGCTGTGAGCAAGCTAACTGTGCCGCATAAACGATTTCAGAAAAAAATTAATGGTAAAATACTTCCAGCCGGGGCAGCCGGTTGGTCCGTACAGAACGGCTGGATTCATATTGCCGGCAGCGGTAAATGGATTCTGTCTGCAGCCGGATCAGGTATCCGTTGTTGCCCTGTACAAGCTGATCCTGTACCATAGCGGTGACATCCACCACCTCATCCTGAAAAGCATTGGTACTCGCAGGAATAAAAACCTGGTTGGCTGTGGTAACCGATGGAGGGTTATTCCAGGAAAACTGTGTTGGAACTGTCCAGGCTGTGGTAATTCTCTGCACAAAACATCCGTTACCCGAACCAAAATGCGGATCAACCTGGTTGGCATTCGCCGGAAAAGAATCGGCATAAAGATACAATCTTGCACTGTCGACAACAGCATTGGCCGGGATAGCGGACATATCAAATTTAACAAGAGCGCGTGCAGTCAAGGGATCTCCGGCAATCGTCCAGGCTTCAATCAGCAACTGATCTGACTGGGCAAAAGCAGCAGGTATATTGGAACTGATAAATCCTTCAAATTCATTATTGACAGGTTTCAAAGTCAGGCGTTGAAAACAGGGCCCCCATTGCGGCACGCCGTTGCAGATCGTCAGCACCTGTCCGTTCAGCCCCAGCGGTATATTGATCCAGCGGCTGCCATCCCAGTACTGCATATCGCCATACACCGTACCCCGGTTCACCACCGGTGTCCACAGGTTACCGTTCCAGTAGTAATATCCGGGTTTTACATTATAAGGCGTAGCTCCGTTCGTAGCGGTATTATATACCAGCAAACCAGCAGCCGGATTCACAACAGGCGATGCCAGGTTGGTGGCGGATAATGCCACCCGGGGTGGTAAAAATCCTTTATCAGAAGCCTGCACTTCCAGTTGGGCAGATGGATCAGGCTGACTGGTTCCGATGCCCACGTTCTGCGCGGAGAGCGTACACCAAACCAAAAAGAGAAAGCCAAGGGTTAAAGCAGCTTTTTGCATCCGGTAAAGCTACTATAAATACGAATCCGGTTATGTTAACGGGCTTTAAACAGGCGCGTTATTACTTAACGTGTTATGCTATTGCCATTTTAATGTAGCATCAAGATTCTCTGAAAAACCTCAAGTTTGCTTGCTTTACTTTTTTGCTTCTCCAAAAAAGTAACAAAAAAGTCCCGATCCAGATCGGGACGAAAACGATTACACCCCGTTTTCGGGATGGTTCCCTGATTAAACTTCTGTGCTACTGTAAACTCAACAGTTGATCCCTGATTGTTGAAACCCGCAACCATATTGGTTTCGATCAGATCATTTATACATCATTCAATAGCACAACACGTCATTATTTAACTACATTTGCGTGAATTTAACCACCCCGCATGTACTGGAAATATTTTTTCATTCAGAATACCAAAGCGCTTTTTGCCAGGCTGAGGCTGGACCTGATTTTTCTGCCTCTGGCAGGATTCTTCCGCAACCTGGCCTACCTGTCCATGCAGTCCCGCTGGATCAGCCGGCACCGGAACCTGCCTTATAATGATTTCTTTACCTGGAACCGCCACCGCGATAAGAGGCTGGGGCTGTATGCTTACCTCAATAAGGAGCTGATCGGCAATGCCCCTATGCGGTACCTTGAATTCGGGGTGGCCAACGGCAGTTCCTTTTACTGGTGGCTGCAGCATCACCCCAACCCGCAATCCACTTTTCACGGTTTCGATACGTTCAGCGGCCTCCCGGAAGACTGGGGTCATTTTAAAAAAGGGGAAATGAACAATGGCAACGAAGTTTTGAAAACGGAAGATCCGCGGGCATTCTTTTACCAGGGATTATTCCAGCAAACCCTGCCGGGCTTCCTGAAAAACCTGCAGAATGACCAGCGGCTGGTGATACACATGGATGCCGACCTGTATTCATCCACCCTCTACACCCTTACTTCGCTGGCGCCTTTTCTGAAAAAAGGGGACATCATTTTCTTCGATGAATTTTGTGTGCCTACCCATGAATTCCTCGCTTTTAAAAATTTCACCGAATCCTATTACATCGAACTGAAACCGGTGGCGGCTTCCAATAATTACCTCTTCACCGCTTTTCAAGTAGTTTAATTATGTCAAGCAGGATACAAGCCCTCATCCAGTCATCGGTAAGCCTGAAACAGCAACTGCTGCAGGATGAACCGCTGCTGAACTCCGTAAACGTATGCGTACGGATCATCTGCGAAGCTTTCAGTGCCGGACACAAAGTGCTGTTCTGCGGTAATGGTGGCAGCGCGGCGGATGCCCAGCACCTGGCGGCGGAATTCAGCGGCCGTTTTTATATCGACCGTCCGGCATTACCCGCCGAAGCCCTGCATTGCAATACCTCCTACCTCACCGCGGTGGCCAATGACTACAGTTATGACCTGATTTATGCCCGGCTGCTGCAGGGCATCGGACAGGCGGGGGATGTGCTGATCGGTCTCAGTACCTCCGGCAACAGCGCCAATATTGTACAGGCTTTTGAAACGGCCCGCTCCAAAAAGATGATTACCATTGGCTTTACAGGCGCCGGTGGCGGCAAAATGCGGCCGCTGGCTGATTACCTGATCGCAATACCCTCTGCAGATACACCCCGCATCCAGGAATGTCATATGCTGCTGGGGCATATCATCTGCCAGCTGGTGGAAGAAAAATTATTCGGAAACAGTAGCCCGCTCAAATAACAACCGATGCAGGAAGCGATCATACTCGCCGGCGGACTCGGTACCCGGCTCCGAAGCGTGGTTCAGGATATCCCGAAATGCATGGCGCCGGTGAACGGACGCCCTTTTCTGCATTACGTTATTGCTCACCTGCGCCGGCAGGGGGTGGATCGGTTCGTATTTTCCTTAGGATACCTGGGTGATCAGATCACCAACTATCTCGCCGGTTTTGAAGAATTACAATATACTGCCGTTACGGAGGATACACCATTGGGCACAGGGGGCGCCATCCGGCTGGCCTGTTCGGCCGCGCTGACCGAATCTCCGTTGATTTGTAACGGCGATACGCTGTTTATGGGTGATGTGCAAGCTCTGGCTGCTTATCACCGTCTACAGGGCGCCGCGTGTACACTGGCCCTGAAGCCCATGCGTGATTTCGACCGGTACGGCGTGGTGGAAACGAACGAACGGGGTGAGATCATTTCCTTCCGGGAGAAACAGTATTACGCAACCGGCAGCATCAATGCCGGTATGTATATCCTCAACAGGCCGGCATTCCGGCAATTGGATCTCCCGGAGCGCTTTTCCTTTGAAAAAGATTACCTGGAAAAAGTAGCCGGCAACGGATTATTATACGGGCTGGAACAGGATGCCTATTTTATTGATATCGGCATTCCGGAGGATTATGAACGTGCCCAGACCGAACTCATCCCTTTTGCCTGAAACCATGCATACCAATCATCCCATACCGGCCATTGACAGCAACTGGACCCTGCTGCTCGACCGCGATGGCGTGATCAACCGCCAGAAAGAGGGCAGTTATATTTTCCATCCCGGTGAATTTGATTTTTTACCGGATGTGCTGCCCGCGATGGCAACCCTCTCCCGCCTCTTTTCCACCATCCTGGTAATCACCAACCAGCGGGGTGTAGGAAAAGGATTGATGACAGAATCCGATCTGCATAACGTGCATGCGTACATGCAACAGCAGGTGGCACAAGGCGGCGGACGCATAGATGGTATTTACTATTGCACGGATACCGAGGCCGAAAGCCCCTGCCGAAAACCCAATACCGGTATGGCGCAGCAGGCGATCCGTGATTTCCCGGAATGTGATTTCACCCGCTCGGTGATGATCGGAAATTCCATGAGCGATATGCACTTCGGACGTAACGTAGGCGCCTACACTATTTTCATCACCTCCACCCATCCGCAGGTACAGCGGGCAGATGCTGCCATTGACGCTGTGTTTGATTCCCTGGCTGCTGCCACCCGGGCGCTGCTGGCGGCTTCCCAACCTGAAAACCCTGCCTCATGACGCTCTACCTCGCTTCGCTGAATTCGGGCAGCAATGGCAACTGCTACTACATCGGAAACGAGCAGGAGGCTGTGCTGATTGACGCGGGTATCAGCTGCCGGGAAACGGAACGCAGGATGAAAAAGCTGGGGCTGAGCATGTCTAAAGTGAAGGCAGTGTTCATTTCACATGAACACACGGACCATATCCGCGGCCTGAGCACGCTGGCCAACCGCTATTACCTGCCGGTATATATTACGCCCGGTACTGCCAAACAGGGGCCGCACCTCATCCGGCACCTGAGCAAACCTTTCCGTGCCGGCGAACCGGTGCGCATCGGCAGCCTGGAGGTACTGCCCTTTTCCAAGCAGCACGACGCGGCTGATCCGCACAGCTTCCTGGTACGTGGCGGCGATACTACTGTTGGGATTCTGACGGATATCGGCCAGGTATGCGACCAAACGATTGCCCATTTCAGTCAGTGCCATGCAGCCTTGCTCGAAAGCAACTATGATGAGGAGATGCTGGATAAAGGCCCCTACCCCCTGCACCTGAAAAACCGCATCCGGGGCGGGCTGGGGCACCTCAGCAACCGGCAGGCGCTGGAATTGTTCCGCCACCACCGCTCCCCTTTCATGACTCACCTGCTGCTGGCACATCTCTCCAAAGAAAACAACCACCCGGATACAGCCCTGGCCGCTTTTCGTTCTTCTCCCTCGGATGTTCAGATACAGGTTGCCTCCCGGTACGAAGCAACGGGGGTATTCACCATCAACGGTGGTAACGGCGGAACTGCTAACGTACAGCAGTACACGCAAAGTTCCCTGTTCAGTTAACAGGATACCTTCATATTTCAGTGGAAATCAGATCCGGTTGAATGACCGGTCTTTCAGCAGCGCGGAGAATATGCGCAGGTTGTGGGGATCGCTCAGCATGGCCAGGTGGCGGTCGTGGTGCAGGTCTGTGCCCACATAATCAGCCAGGCCGTTTTCAAGGATATAACGGGCAGCGCGGGCAACGGGTTTTCCGTAATACCCGGTGAGTGACAGCAGGTTTACCTGTAACATAAAGCCCATGTCCTTCAGATGGCTGTAGGCTTCATTATCACCATGATAATACGCATACCGTTCCGGATGCGCCATGATGGGCTTAAAGCCTGCGGTTTGCAGCTCAAATGAAATTTCGTGCAGGTTGCCGCAGGGGGTGGCATAGGATTGTTCTGTCAGCAGTACATTATCATAGAGCGTAAGCAGTTCCTTCGGGGTTTTCAGCAGCTTCAGGAAATAATCATCCAGCATGTATTCGGCAGCGGCATTGATTTCAATGTCAATACCTTCAGCTTTCACGGCTGCCCGGAGTTGCTGCAGGGCATTCCCGATGGTTTCCGGTGTATTTCGGTACAGATCCGAAATCACATGTGGGGTGGCGATGGTTTTGCGGATGCCCAGCCGGTGAATTCCTTTCACCAGCCACAGGGAGGTTTCGATATCCGGCGATCCATCATCAATTCCGGGAAGAATATGGGAATGGATGTCGGTCTGCACCGGCAGGCACAGCGCCGCATCTTCAGCGGCCGTATGTTTCTTTCTGAAAAAACTGAACATCCTATTTATACAAAATGCGGCGGATCAATCCACCATTTTCTGGAACAGCGTATAATAATACTGCCTGAGTTTAATCAGGGGTTTCAATATGGAAGCGATATGCGGGAACGGGATATTGTTCACTTTCATGGCCAGGTAATCCCGGCGGTTGGCCCGCAGACGGCTGCCGATGTTGCGGTTGCTCTGCCCGCCTACCCGCATTTTGACAATCAGTTTGGGCAGATACCGGGCGCTGATACGGTGCCGGTAGAGATAGCGAGCCATGAATTCATAATCCGCCGCGGTAAAATAATGCGATTCATATCCTCCCAGGTCTTTCAGCAGATCGCGGCGGAAATAAAAGGTAGGATGCGCGGGCATCCAGCCATAGGTAAAACGGTACCGCTTATAAGGAAATCCTTTCCAGTACCTGATTACTTTACGGGTATTGCGCTGATCCACATACACCAGGTCGCCATACAAAGAATCCACTTTATGTTCCCGGAAACACTGTACAATGGATTCCACCACATCGGGCGAAGCCAGCATATCGTCACTGTTGAGAATGCCGATCACATCCCCCGTAGCCATCAGCATACCCTTATTGATGGCATCATACATTCCCTTATCACGTTCCGAAACCACGCGGGCAATTTTACCCTCATATTCGCGGATAATCGGCAGGGTTTTATCAGTGGAAAGATTATCGATCAGGATATGTTCAATATCCTGGTAACGCTGATTGATCACAGACTCAATACAGTCCCGGATGTATTTCTCGGAATTATACGTGACGGTTATGATCGTTACTTTCATCGGTGGGGGAAAATGGATCGGAATCCACCGGCAAAATAATGATTTTAACTTGCTTCCGAACAGCCTTCAGCTATCCGGGTTCGTTAACAACCGTTTAAATCAACTGTTTATTCAGTGCCAGGCTCATTTTCAGCAGCCTTTAAACAATAACAGGGAAAGGGAAATCAGGGAGATGATCAATGCCAAAGGAGCCAGCCAGGAAGCGGGTGCGGGTGGCGGGAGTGGTATCTGTGCAGGCTGGGTGACTGCAGGGGGTTCGGGTATGGCAAGGGCAACGGCATAGTCGCCGGCATGCGAGATCGAAAGTTGAAAACCCGGAAATACCGGCTTACCTCCGGGCAGGTGTTCAATGGTCAGTGTATGAAACGGGATACTTCTGAACCGGTTATCCGCTTTTACCAGGGCTTCTTTGGCAGCAAAGAGTCCGGCAAAAGATGCATAGGCATCCGGCTGCAGGATACAATAGGCGATTTCGGAAGGGGAAAAATTGTCTGTATAAAAAGGTTCCTGGCGGAAATCGGTTACCCGGGGAAGATGGCTGACGAGTTCCAGATCAATACCGGCAGTGCTGTCAGCCGGTTCAGCACCCTTAGCTGGAAGACTGAAATCAGTTTGACCCGCCGGCACAGATGCTGCGGCCTGCAGCAGATCACCAAATGTATGAACCTGTGTATGGTCGCTCACGGTGAATCCCTCCTTTGACAGCTGCGCATACATCCGGTGCAGCACAATGGAACTGGCTACAGCCGTACGGTCTATACAGGTAGCCGGTTGCAGTTCACCGGCGGGTATTCCGGTGAAGGAGGATACGATTTGCCTGAGTTGTTCTTCCATGATCAGAAACCTTTAAAGCATACCTGGCAGATAAATCCTTCATCACCCTGCGGCGTGATGCACCGGGCAAAGCCGGTTTTACTGAGGTCTTCCGCAAGGGTTTTACGGCATTTATAACACTGGATATCCTGGTTGGGAAGGGGTGCCTGTACAGCCCGGTATGATTCGAGATTTTTTTTAAGTTCAGCCAGGAAACGCGCCACCAGCCTGCCTTCAGTAACCCGGTGATCAAAACTCACACTGAGCATGCACCGCTGCAGCACGGGATCAACCGAGGAGATGCCCAGGATGGCGCTGTTCATCTGGTTAACAAGCGGCGTAAACTGGAATACCTCTTCTGCAGAGAGGTCTGTAATAGTAAAACTGATATCGGTGAGGTCCTGCAGTTCCAGCTGGTCTGCCAGGTATTTCTCAGACAGCCGGAGTATATCCTGCTCAATTTCAGCCATGCTTTTTTGTCCTGCATCCGCAATGCGGAGTACCTTCAGTCCTTTTCCCGCATCCATGGCAAAACCCAGCTGCACTTCCCGGTAAAGGGCAATCTCTTCACCGGTAAAATACCCGTTCAATAATGGATAGCGCTGCAGCAACCGGGCAGCTTCATAACAAACCACCGGGAGGAGCGCGTTCCGGAGGATTTCGAATGATTGATTGAGGTGCGTAAAAATACCCCGGGTGTTCACTGCTGTATGTACAGTGCTTCTGAGCCCGGCATGCTGAACGGAGGAGAGAAATGCAATCTCTCTTTTCTTGGAGGAAGCGAGGCGTTCAACCGTTACCTTATCAGGATCAACCGGCAATATCGGGGAAGCAACGGACGGCAGAGCCTCCCGGGCAGGTTTACGCAGACCCAGGCGGGCTTCCACATCGGCCCGGCTAACCATTTCCATACCGGAAAAACTGGCGGCGTCCAGCGCATGCAACCGGATCAGTTCCATGGCAGCAGCGGAAAAAAGGGTATTCCCTTCGTAATGCCCGGGAGCCTCTGTAAAAGCTTCCGTGGTGATGGCAGGTTGTGAGGCGGCCTGCTGAACCGGTACCTCTTCCTGTGCGGAATAGATCCTGGCTACCACGGTGTTTACCGGGTAATCCTGCCCAACACGGCATTCAAAGCCAATAAAACCGTCTGCTTCCGCCAACACATCATAGGTGGTTTTGGAGGTTTCAAAAACCATCAGCACCGCTCCTTGCTGTACCGCAGCACCCTGCGAAAAAAGGATATCCACTACCGTGAGTTCGGTATCATTGACGGCCAGCAGCGGCACTTTTATTTCCTGGATAACTGCCATCAGCTGAAATGTGTTCTGATTTCTGAAAAAATTCGTTCTTTATCGGGTAACACAATATGCTCCAGCGATTTTACAGAAGGGATGGGCACGGGAAGGGCCGCAATGCGCCTTGCCTTGAAAGGTATCTCCAGCGCTTCGGATACCGCGGCAATGAGTTCAGCACCCGGACCGGCATACGCACTCCCCTCTTCGATCACCAGTAATTGCCGGGTCGACCGCACAGCATTTGCCACCAACTGAACCGGCAGCGAAGAGATGAGGGAAGGTACGATGAGTTCGGGTTTACAGTCGGTTTTGAGGAAAATCGCTTCCAGGATACCATTCACGAGATCAGCCATTCCTCCATAGGCCACAATGGTGAGTGCAGGTGCTGAAACAACAGGACGCACCCTTACTACCGGGTAGGCATCCTGGTTCCGTTCATACACGAACCGCTCGGAGCGGTGATGCAGTATTTTCTTACCATAATCCGTTTTGTTTTCGATCACGATGGCGGGTTGCTTTTCCTGCAGCAACTGACGGTAAATAATGCCGGGATCAAAAAATGTATTGATGGCGATGGTTTTCACATGATCGATTCCCACCAGGAATTTATCCAGTGTCTGCGAATGAGTGGGGCCATAGCCTCTGCGTCCGCCCATCGGCGTGCGGATCACCACGGGGCAATCCACCTGCTTATTGAACATGTGATGAAACTTGCTTGCATGATTTACGATCTGGTCAAAGGCCAGCGTAATAAAATCACCAAACATAATCTCCGCGAAAGGCTTATAGCCATTCAGGGCAAGACCATTGGATATACCGGTGATGGCAGCCTCGGAGATGGGTGTTGAGAAAACACGTTCCGGTACCTGCACAGAGAGATCGCGGGCCACTTTGAAGGCGCCGCCATAGGGCGAAAGCACATCTTCCCCGAGAAATACCACCCGTTCATCCTCCCTGAACGCTTCTTTGAAAAATCCGTTCAGCAGTTCAACCTGCCGCTTGGGGAGAGGTTCCAGGGGCATCCACTGCTGGTTGTCTGCATCAGCCCGGTGTTCGTAATACTCACTGATCTGCAACTCTCTTTCTCCCAGTATCTGTTCCACCATGCCATCCACCTCCCGCTGAATCGCGTCGGTGTATTGCCTGCAGTAGATTTCGTCTTCCCTGCTGAAGCGGGTGAGGTAATCACGGTCTCGGTAACCCTCAATTTCCGCTGCCGGGCGGTCGTCATCCCCTTTTGAATGCGGGTTGAGCCGGAAAGTCTCCACCAGGAAAAACAAGGGCTTACCCTCTTCCCGTACATACTGAATGGCTTCGCGGGCATCATCCAGCAATTGGTCCGGCGAAGAGGTATGCCCTTTACCGGTTCGGATACCAAAGGCAGCAGCCCTGGCGAGGATATCTCCGGCCAGGTTTACCGACTGCGGAGTACTCTGGGCATAAAAGTTATTCTCACAGACCAGCAGCAGCGGTATCTGCCATTTGCTGATGATATTGAGTGTTTCGTAGAGCACCCCTTCACCCAGGGTACCATCACCGATATATACTACGCCGATGGCTCCATTGTTGCGGAGTTTGTTACCCAGGGCATAACCGGCCGCTACAGGTACGATACCTCCTTGTATTCCATTGGAGAAAAAGTTGTTGTTACATAAGTGCTGGCTGCTGCCGATGCCTCCGCTGGTGCCGCTGGCCTTGCCCAGTAACTCTGCAATCAGGCCTTTTACGTCGCCGGTAAATGCGATATAGTGTCCATGACAGCGATGGTTACTGAACACGAAATCCCTCCGCTGCAGCTGTCCCGCGAAAGCGAGCGCGGAAAATTCCTGCCCCACACAGGTATGCACGGTGCCGTTCAGTTTACCTTCCGCGAAGAGGGAAAGAAATTTTTCCTCCACCAGGCGGATGGTGAGCGCTTCCTTGATCAGCTTATGATTGATTTGCTGCGCGATCATGTTTATCAAACAGAAAATGAAATCTGCATCTGCCCAGTCCTTTAACGAATCTCTCTTTCCAGTACCGGAACAGCAGGGTTTCCTTTATAAATCGTATATGCCTGCAGGTTAGCTTCTGCCACCGCATTGATACCCAGGATGGCATGGGTATGGCAGGTTACGCCTCCATATACTACTGCCCGTGCGCCGATCCACACCCCTTCCTCCAGTACAACCGGGTGGGAAATAAAGTCGAAGGTTTCCCGGGTATGGTCGTGGCTGCCGGTGAGGATCATAGCTCCCTGCGACAGGGTAACACTGTCACCCATGTTGACTTCGGAGAGATTATCGATCCATACGGCTTCCCCGATCCAGCAATGGTTGCCCACCGTCAGTTTCCAGGGATACTTGATATTCACCGAAGGCTTGATGACCACGCCCCTGCCAATACGCGCCCCAAAGACCCGGAGCATCCACACTCGTATTCCGGAGCCCACCAGCAACGGGTTCCGGAGCACCAGTATATTGGCAACATACCAGGCCATCTGCTTCAGTCTGCCCGCGCCTACCTGTATGGTAGTGCGGTAGAGGGCATTGTTGACTTTCTTCAATTGGTTCATGAAAACATTTCTATATAACGTTGGCGGTTAGGGTTGTTCTGAATATACCTGGCCGCATACTGCCACGCCCCCTTCGCCCAGTGGTCATAGGTTTCCTGGTCCATTGCCGCCACCTGTTCCAGTACGGCTGCAAAGGCAGCCGGATCAGCCAGGGAAAGATCCCATCCGGCATGAAATGAACGAAGCTGACGCCAGGGTGTCTGGTCACTGATCAGCACCGGGCGGCCGGCCAGTAATGCTTCAAAAATAGCATGCCCGAAATTCTCCCCCCGGGTGGGCAATACAAACAGGTGATGCTGGGTGAGTAAACCCTGCAACTCGGCCGCTTGCCGGGCGCCTGCATATTCAACGGTAACCGCAGGCGGCAATTCCCTGATCAGTGCCTGGCAGCTGTTCCAGTAATCCGGCTCCTCGGCCGGCCCCACAATGGTGAGCACACAGGCTGATCTGAACTGTTTCAGTACTTCCAGTAAATAATGCAGGTTTTTGATGGGTACCAGCCGGGCAATAAAAATACAGCGGATTTTTCCAGGCACTTTGATGATAGGCACAAAGAGCGGCTGCTGCATCGAGGGCAGGTTATCAGCTATAGTGATGCTGGCCCCGGGAAAGTAATGCCGGATGGCTTCCTGTTCCCTTTGATTGGTGGCGTGAAACAACACCTTCCCTGCCAGGCCGACCCGGCGAAGCAGGCCCAGCACCGGCCTTTTCTTCCACGGTTTCACGGAAAGTGCGCTGTGGAACAATGCACCGCGCGGGCAAATCACCAACCTTCCCGGTAACCGGTTCCGCAGGCGGAGCCATACCGGGTAAAGTACAAACAGCGGGGAAAACAAATGATTGAGGTACACCACATCGGGTTGTAATTCCTGCATCACTGCCGCCAGCTGCCGGGGCTTTAATCCCTTTTTTTTTGCGTAATACACCTGAATATTCCATCCCTCCGGCCGGATCCATTGATTGGAAGGAATGCCCGGGTAAGGCATTGTATCTCCATGGTCGGTATCCGTGGTGAGAACGTAAATATTGAACTGATCCTGCAGGGCCCGGCAAAGGTTAACGCATGACTGGATCGGTCCGCCTGCCTTGAACCCCGGTATAAACCAGTCAACCAGGATCAGCAATGTCGGTTTACTGATCATGTTTGGGTATTGACTGTTGTGAGCGCGTTAATAACCTGCGGCGTTCAGTCCGGTCGAAGAGCAGCATCATCGAAAGTATGAGCAGGTAGCAGGCGATGTTAAACAGGGTATGATGATCTGTGTCTGTTTTCCAGGTCCAGTATCCGTTGGCAGACAGCACGAGCATTACCAGCCGGCCTACATTGACCAGGAATATGCCTGCCATCCCGGAGAGGCAGAAAATAATTTTGCGGCGGAGAGTGGTTTCATTCGCCAGGATAAATGCCATCCAGAAACTGAGCAGGCCGATGCCGAGGCAACTGTACACCAGTTTCACGCCGCGTCCGTTGCTGATACGCACTTTGTAAGGCGCCTCCACTTTTGGTTCATGACCCGCCATCCGCAACACGAAAGCTGAAGTATGGAGTAACCCGGTCCGCAGCCAGGCAGGATAATCTGCATAGCGGCTCACCACTTCACTGTAATATTTTCCCCCGGGGGCACTCACGCCTATCACGGCATAGCTTCCGTAATACAGCAGGGAAAAGAGCAGCAGGAAACGGACTATATAGCGCACTAACTGCGCCGGTAACCAACGCTTTTTCATGGCGCTGTTTCTGCTTTGGCTTTAAAAAAACCGTGGCGCAGGTAATTATCCAGCGGCTTCATCAGGAAGGTTTTAAATACAAAAAACGCGATAAAATACGTGATGGCCCATCCCAGTATTTTACTGCCGGGGGTACCGTTGCAGGATATTTTCAGGTAAAAAGGCGCCAGCATGGTATATCCCCAGAAATAATTAATACTCTGCTGTAAGATCTGTGAATAGATGAAACCCAGCAGAAAGCCCACCAGGAAAACCATCACAAACATCAGTACCGGACCGAAATCGATATAACTTTCTGCGATGAAACCCAGGCTCCAGGAAGCGCCCATTTTGGCAGTCGCTACTTTCCGGATACAGTATTTGTTCACCATCTGGGAATCATCGATCACCGGCTTGTCGGGAAAAAAGAAACGAGGTAACAGCACGTGCGCCAGGTTTCCGGCCCAGATTTTCCCCTGTTCATAAGGTATAAAGAGCGGTACCCGCTGCATGGATTCGGCATAAAACTCAATATAAGATATCCGTTCAATGGTGCTCCGGATCAGTTGTTCATCTTCCGTAAGGTTGCTTTTCCGGGCAGACAGTTCCTGCAGTTTATCCAGCGCTTCTTCCCGCGACACCATTACATTCTGGGTTTCACGCTGCCCCTTGTTGAGGAAGGCCCGGTAATCTCCCTTTACAGCCTGCCATTTCATTACCAGGAACAGCGTTACAATGGCCAGTAATGAATAAAGGAAAAAGGATTTCATGGTAAGCCTGATGCGGGGTGTTGCCAGCACCAGCAGGGTGGTCAGGAGGATATCCTTGAAGGAAGCGAAGAAACTGAAAAAGCTGAAGATGATTTCCATGGTCAGCAAACCGGCTACCAGGGTATAGGTGTACCGCCTTGTGAACGTAAAATACAGGAGCATGAATATAAAGCCTGTTTTCAGATCAATAAGCGCATACACCAGCTGATCCAGCCCTCGTATAAAAAATACAAATCCTTTCAACACAAACACTGCCGCCGAACTGCCCACAAATACCCACACGGCCCGGTGAAACTTATACCCGAAATCCTCATGTACATCTACAAAAGTTGCTTCCCTTACTTTTTTTGTGGCGGCATACATTCCCCAACAGAAGACCACAAATGCAAACAGGGCAAAATAAGTGGTGGTGACAATATTGGAAGCATTGGAAAGGGACTCATACTCCACGCCTGAAAAAACCGCGTAGAAAAGTTTGATACTGATGGTAAGCCAGAAAAGCGTGATGCCGAGAAAAATAATCTTGGGTTCGCCATCGCGCCAGAACAAACGGGCCATGCCATAGTAGGAAAAAATAGCCGTTGCCATGAGCAATGGCTGGTTGCTCATGATGATAAAATAGGCGGCTATAACGAGTATGGGAATCATGCCGGATGATCTTCAAAAAAAGAGGAAGGCCACTGCCCGTTCCGGATATTTTCCGGCAGTTCCGAAGTAGGAACAAAAGGCAGTTCGCGGTTCATCCACTGGTCCAGGAAACTTTCAGGATGTGCTTCCATATGAGAGTGCTTCCGCATTTTCTCCCGGAGTTTTTCCATATTCCTGCGTACATAACCGGCATGATGAAGCATGCCTGCTTCCCAGGGGCAGTCGATGAATCCATAGAGACGGGAGCCCAGCTTTACGTCCTTCCCCAGGAAGGAAAACAGTTTATTGATCCTCGATTCATTCCAGGTGAGCACACGCCGCTGTTCAAACATCAGTCCGGCTTTCACAAAACCAAAATGATGATGTACATAGCTTTCACGCGGCACCCGCCGGTTCCAGCTGTTACAGTAATCATAAGCACTCACCCGCATAGCCCTGGGGCGGTGCTTTCCAAGGAATTCGATGATGGAACCGATGCTGTTGATATCGTATATTTCATCGGCATCTACAATCAAAAAATAATCGGGGCGCTGATGAAACCGGCGGATGTCGCTGACCGGTACACCGTGCGACTGAATACCACGCGATGCATCGCTCAGGATCGCCATCATTTCATGATTACGGGAGGCAGTTTCATCGTTGTAGCGCCTTACCACGAGGTGAATCTTTCCAGCCGGATCCGGAAACTGCAGTACTTTCTGCACCGTGGTATCCGGCACCACCGGCTTGCCGTAATAATCCCGGTCGTACTGGGTAATCACACTGATGCCTGAGCAGTGTGCATAGAGCGGCCGGATGGTTTCGGTAATGAAATCCTCCTCGTTCAGCGCGATGATGATGGCGTGAATATTCAACTTACAAAATGATTAAACCCTTTGCAGAATATTGAGCGAATCCACCCTGGCGATGTGCCGGAAACGCTGATCATGCGCGATGGTGCTTTCATAATATTTACAGGAACCATATTCCGCTACCGGCGAACCCGGTACCGGTGGTGAGGTATCGTGCAGGAGCATGTATCCGCCCGGCGCCATTTTGGGTGCATACAGTTCCCAGTCGAGCGTGATTCCTTTCAGGGAATGATCACCGTCAATAAAGATAAAATCCAGTTCACCGGGAACTGCCGCCGCTGCATCCGCGCTGAAAGCGGACACCAGCTCAATGGTGGAACGAAGCAGGTATCCACCGATATGCCAGCGTGCTATTCTTTCATAATAACAGATGCCGAGGCTGCCCCGCACAAAGGGATCAATGGCGTAGAGTTTACCCCCGGCGCCGAGGCTGCAGCCGATGATTTTTGTGTTCACCCCTTCATATACTCCAATTTCCACTGCCTTTTTGCGGCCTGCCGCATACTGCCGGATGGCTGCCTGTTCGGCCGGGCTGGTTTGTGTATGCGGACGATCAATGCCCGCATAACATTTCAGCAGATGGAAAAATGCATTACCCTTCATAGTTGCTCAATTAGTTTACTGATTTGTTTATGCATGCGCACATCTGAAAAAAGTTCAATCACCCTTTGACGGCCCTGTTCCCCCATCCGGCTGAGTAAGGCACGGTTTTGACAGAGCAGGGTGATTCTGCCGGCAATTTCTTCGGCGGACAAAGGATTAATGACATACCCGTTCACCCCGTCCACGATGATTTCCGGTAAGCCACCGTTCCTGCTCACAATGGCTGGTTTGCCATAGGCATTGGCCTCACAGGCCATCAGTCCGAATGCTTCATTGTCGCGGGTGGGCGCCACCACCACATCAATCCCTTCGTAAATGGCTGATTGATTTTCCACAAATCCTTTCCACTCCACCCAATCCTCCAATCCGGCCGCAGCGATCTTTTCATTTACCTCGCGGATATACGCATCGCTGCCGCGGCCCACGATGATCATTTTTATCTGCAGGCCCTGCCGGTGAAGAAGCGACAAAGCTTCCACCACCACCGTATGTCCTTTCCGGGGAATCACCTGCCCTACCACGCCGATGGTAAAAACCGATCCGCCTCCGGCAGCGGTTTGCTCCGGGATGGGGATACCATTATGCACCACTTCAATTTTACCGGCCGGTACGCCGCAATTGATCAGGTCGTGACGGATATAATCAGACACCGCGATAAAGCGGTGCACCCTGCGCGCCAGCAGTTTCAGGAAAAAACGGGAACGGCTGCTGTCGCCGTTGTTATCGTGCACATGATATAAAATCCTGCCACGGATAAAAGGGAACAACAGGAATAACTGCCGGTAGGAAGTGAGATACAGGAAATCATATTTAAACGAGCGGCAGGCACGCAGAAAACGCATCACCGCACCGGGATAATGAACCAGCGAATCGAGGCTCCAGCCAGGTTTACTGATATAATACCATCCCAGTTTTATGACCGAATAAGGTTGCTGCTGCTTTTCCAGTTCAGCAATAAACCGCCCGTCATTCCAGCCGCTCACCATGCAATGCAAGGCAAAACCTCTTTCCTGCAGTCCTTTGATTACTTCCAGGGTTACTTTCTCCGCACCGGAGATATAATTACCGTTCGTAAGAATGAGGATCCGTTTCATTGCAGTGCGGGCATATTTTCTATGGCTGCACAGAGTCTGTCGGGGGACCATTGGCTGATAAAGGCTTCGGCGTAACGGCCCATGGATGCTGCATCGCTGCCGCAGGCCTTTTCCATTACCGCGATGAGTGCCTGCAGCGAACCGGCCGGGAAATCAAAACCATTCTCTCCCGGCTTCACGAGGTCAGCCGTGCAGCCGCAGCGGTTACTGGCAATCACCGGCACCCCGCAGGCCATGGCTTCATTAACGGCGAGTCCCCAGGTTTCACCAGGTCCCTGTGAAGGCAGTACAAACCAGTTGGCAACCCGGTAAAGCACCGGCATTTCCGACTGGTTGTGAAAGCCTGCAAAATGAATTCTTTTATCGTTGCCGGCCAGTTCTTTCAGTCGTTGCTCCAATACCCCGATACCGGCCACCAGCAGGTGTATACCAGTACGTTGCAAGGAAGTAAAAGCACGTATGAGGAGTTCCGGATCTTTTTTAGGTTCCAGTTTGCCGGCAAAAAGAAAAACAGTATCTGTATCGCTGATACCAAACCCACGGCGCATGGCCAGGGCCCGGGTGGCATAGTTGCGTTCAGGCGTATCCGCAAACCGGCTGTTGTCCACCACATGTGGTGCAAACACAAGCTGGTTTTCTCTCAGACCGCAAGCCCGGAAATAATCCGCATTATTTTTTCCTGTATAAAGCGCCGTATCGACGTATCGGTACACCCAGCGCAGAAAGCACTTTCTGATGAACGCCTTCCATCCCGAACCTGCATCCAGTAAGGTTGAATCGCCTCTGAACAGCACCGGCAGTTTCCCATGAAAGTACCGCATGCAGGCCAGGTGGCTTTGAAAACTCCAGCCATAGATCAGCAAGGCATCCGGTTTCCAGTTGATGATTTCACGGATCAGGTGGGGATTCCGGATGCCGGTAAAATGATGAGATCCCGGGTGTGCGGCGGTATTATCTGTGAAATAATATTCATATCCGCTGAGAAGCGGGATATCCCATTCTACAGTCTTTCCAAAACCCGGATCGAATTTATTTTCCAGCACCGTCTTGCCCCAGGTATAAAAAATACCGGGATGTATATTTCCCCGTTCGGCAAGGCGCCTGAAAAACGGGGCATTGTACTGAATAGGGTGAGTGGTGATGATGGCCAGTCTTTTCAAACCGGACGGCGTTTGATGAATTGAAGTAAGCGGTAGGTGATGCGGTGATGATAAATGAGCAGTGCAGGATACAATAGCCTGCCTTTCCAGCCATACAAACGGCATACATCTTTTACCAGGGAGGTCGTTTCCGGCAGTTCCGGTGATTCGCCGGCAGACAGTTTGCGGTACTGCTCCACCAGGTGGGGTATGACCGCCTCCGGACTGTACCGTTGTTCCACCCAGCCGGGCAGCCGGGAACGGATCTCTTCCCGTAATGAAGGCGTATCATGCAATGCCTGTACAGCCTCAACGCAGGCCTGAACGGTGGTACAGCAGAAGCCGCCCAGCCGGTGTCCTACTACTTCATACTGCGCATTATCGCGGAAAGGGGTAAGCAGCGTAACCACCGGCACTCGGCAGCTGAGCGCTTCGGCCAGCACGTATCCGAAACTCTCACCGATTGCGGAGAGATGCACCATGCACTGAAGGCTGTGATAGTAAAGAGCCAGCTGCCGGTCACCGCGGATGGCATCCAGCAATACGATTCTTCCCTGCTGCCAGGCGGGCATTCTTTGCAGTTCCGCCCTCATATTGGCCGGTAAGCCTACCAGGAAGTACCAGATATTATTTTCGGGCCGGATGGTTGCAGTGGCAATATCCAGTATGCGCCGGTCCCATTTGGAGGGATGTGGCTGCCCGATCCGGCCTGCCACAAAAGCGTCGGCGGGAATCCCATGCTGCGCGCGGAAGGCGCTGACAGCGGCCGTTTCCGGCATTGCAAAACGATTGCCCATCATAATATACGGCACCACCGCCATCCGGGGCACCCAGGCAGCTCCCGTCATCCAGCGCTGATATTTCCAGTAACCCCAACGGGAAAGCTGGAGTGAAAGATCCACCTGGCGGTATCCCACGGTGTACTGGGGTCTTGAGAACACATTGGTCTCCACCACCCTGGTATGCGGCGCTTTCAGCAGCCGGATAAAAGGCAGGTAGGCGTCACCGTAATTATGCAGGTGGATGATATCCGGCGACCATCGTTGCAGCGACTGGAGCACTTTTTCCCTGTCCACTCCTGCTTCTGTAAGCAACACGGTTTCCACCCCGGCTTCCTCCAGTTCCTGTTTTCGGTCGTGGCCTTCCCCGGCCACCAGTACCCTGCTGTCGTGTGCCGCCTGCCGGTAAGCGATGGCATAATTGACGGCAGCCCGTTCTGTACCCCCCGTACCAATCGAAAAAACCAGTGTCAGAATTTTCATGGAATCGGGGAAGTTATTTGCTGCCGGTATGAATTTTCCGTGCGCATACTGCTTCAAAAAAATCAACCTGCTCACGGGTACGGGCCTCCGCCGTATACGGATGAAAGCGGATCATATCAGGCCGGGGCTGTCCTTTTTCCAGCACCCTGATCCATTCCTGCAGGAATACACCGGAATATGCAGCGGACGGCTGCTGTTCATGGTCAAAGGCCAGCACATATCCGAAACCGTTATCCCGCAGAAAATCAACAACACTGCTGCCTTTGTAAAAAACGGCCAGCAATGGTTTCTGCAGCATGATATATGGATAAATTTTAGAAGCGGTGTAGGCGGTATCCGTTGAACCCGGAACCAGCAGCTGGTCAGCCTCTTCCAGTAACTGCAGGGTTTCAACATAGGGCAGCCGGTCGGTGATTTCAGAAACATGATCTGCCACTCCGAATTGCCGGGCCACGGGAAGAATCGTTTGTTTTCCTTTACCCGGGGGTGCATAGCTGGTACCGGCAAACCAGCAGCGCATTTTACTGAAAAGATCAGGCCGGGTTTTCAGTCCTTCTGCCAGTGCACCGAAAATTACTTCCAGGGCAAAGCGGAGATCATGCCCTCCCCTGCCTGCGTATACCACATTGATCTCATTTTTATTCAGCCGGATACCAGCCGGATTCCGGGGTACCTGGTGCAGCAGTTCCAGGTCAGCCATCGCCGCCCCGAAAGGAATCACCCTGCACTGCTCCTTTTTCAATACCGGGTAGCGCTGAAGAAAGGTATCGCAATAAGCTTTTGATACACTGATAATGCCGTCCGCGCGGGGTACGGTAAAGGCCTCCAGGTATTTATCGATGCGGTAAGAGATAAAAAATTTGGGTGGACGCTCACTGGCTGGTTTTGACAGATAAAAGTCGTTCCGCCAGGGATCCTGTATATCGAGCATAAAGGGAACCCCGAATTTCCTTTTCCAGAGCGGTCCCAGGGCCATCACATGGAAGGCGGTGGTGGAAAAATAGACCAGGTCGAAACGGCGTTTCCGCATCAGCCTGCAACCCATCCGGTAAATATGCCAGGCTGAGCGCATTCCCAGGCTACCCAGTCCGAAACGTCGGGTATGCTTTTCGGGGAAGGCCTTTACGCGGTGCACCTCCACATCTGCCGGAATGGTTTTCAGCAGATGCTCATCCGTTGAGTATGCACCGGCAAATTCCGGATCCACCGTTATCACCACCGGCTCCCAGCCCATCTTCCGGAAATAGGGAAGTCCCTGGCGCACGCGGTGCATATCCGCTGCATTCAGCGGCGGGAACTGGGGTGAAATGATCAGAACGGTTTTCATGCAGTCAGTTGCTGCCAGCACCGGAGCAGGGGCCCGCTTTCTGCTTCCCAGGCATGGGCCCGGGCAGCCTCAAACCGCTGAGCCTTACCCCTGCGGATATCCGCAATATGAACTTTGAGATACTGAAGTACTGCGTAGCCTGCTTCCGCATCTGTACCCGCCAGTTTGCCGTGCAGGGGAAACTGTTCGAGGAACTGCTGCTGGGCCGCTGTACCGGTTGCGAGAATAAAGAGTCCTGCCTGGAAGTAGGTCCATATTTTATTGGTAAGGCAAATGTTCCGGTTGAAGTCGGCATCGTTGCGTTCCAATGCCAGGCCTGCATCAAAAGCGGATACCCGTTTGAGTAAGTCGGCCTCAGGCATAGCCGGCACGCAGGTGATATAGCGTCTGTTTTTCAGTTCCTGTTCATAGAAATCTTTCCGGATATCGCCGATCAGGGTAAGTTGAAAATCCCCTTCCTGGAAACGGTCAAGCGCCGGCAGTATCCATTCCAGTCCGCGACCGACATCCACTACCTGTGAAAACCATACCAGTTCCACCGTGGGATGGGCTGCATCCGGACCCGGATTCAACTGAAAGGAGCCGGATGGAAAACTGTTCTGTACGAGCAGGTGCTGCGCCTTCCCGTTCTTTCCGGCCAGCGCCAGGGAATAATCCCTGATCAGGGGTGAAGCGTATGAATTATACGCGCTGAGGGGCAGCAAATGCTTCATCAATGCGGTAACAGCGGAGCGTTCAGCCGGCGGATTGTTTTCGCCGGGATGATAATCCTCCATATCCAGCGCAAAGGGAATCCCTCTTTGCTGACTGTATTGCCAGGCCGGATAAAAAGCCGGGGGATTATGTGCAATCACCAGGCCGGGTCCTGCCGGAAGCTTCGATACTGCCTGCTGCAGAATCCAGCTGCGTTTGCTGACTGCCAGCGCCTGCAACCACCACCACCCCGGGAAAAAACGCGCAGTGCCGCGGGCGGCTTTTTCCAGCAGGGAAGCCATCAGCCATAAAAAGAAATTTCCGCGGCGGGTGGTTTCCAGGTATTGAAAGTGTACGTCAGGATAACGGTTACGCAAAGACGCTTCCACCGGTTCAGACCAGTTATTCAAACGGAAAGCCACCAGGGTTACCCTGTACCCCTGCTGCAACAGCAGTTGCAGTTCCTTGTGACACCTGGGATTACAGGCAAGGTTGGTACTGGTAAGCAGGAGCACATGTGGCATGCGGGTGGATCTCAGGGAATGTGAGCGTAAATACGTTCAGGAATGCTCCATCAGCCGGCGGTAAAGAAGTTCGTAATTATCCACCACGCTGCTGAAACGGGCCGGAGGCTTCAGTTGTTTCCTGAAATCATCCAGGCTGCCGGGTGAATCCAGCAAGCCCTGCAGTGCAGTCCGGAGGGAGGCAGCATCCCCGGTTTTAAAAAGGAGTCCGTTCCTGCCATTTTCAATCCATTCACTGATGGCCGGAAGGTCAGAACCCACCACGGGCAGTCCCGCATCCATCGCTTCCTGGATCACGAGGGGTGCCATTTCATTGCCGGTGGAAGGCAGGCAAAGCAGGTGATACTGCCGCATAACGGCCGGCACTTCGTTCACAGGTATCCGCGGAAAGAAGCGGATATTCGGCGCATCGGCGCTCATGGCCCGGCATTCCTCCAGGTATACCGCCGAACCTTTTAGTCCGGCAGGTCCGTATACATCCAGCGCTATCCGCTCCGGGTCCATCTGAAGCACTGCCTGCAATAATACTTTCAAACCTTTTTCCGCCACCACCCTGCCCATATACAGTAATTTCAGGTGTCCCTTACCGTTATATGCTGCAGGCTCCGGCAGCTCAGCGGAAGCATGTTCAAACAAACCTGTAGGGATGGTATGGCATTGCTGCCCGTACCAGTTGTTCTTTTTCAGTAATGCTGTACTCCAGCGGGCAATGGATACAAAAGCGTCCGATTCCCTGATCACGGAACGTATTTTATGAATGTGCCAGCGGGCCGCAAAACCGGGAAGGGTGAGCGGCCTCATCTGGGCTTTGAAATTTCCGGTTCCTTTCAGCCGGCTCCATACCCAGTCGCCGGCCAGCAGCAAGCCGCGCAAAGGCCCGTTCATCCGCCTCGATGCGAGCAGGCAGTCTGCGCATTTCGCTGGCGCTATCACGCCATTACAGCGCTGAGTGCCTCTTTGCATGAGGTCGCCGCGCTGACACAGGAACTCGGCCATATGGCTGGTATACACCACCCGTGCGCCCGCTTCCCGGGCTGCCTGCAGGTGCTGCAGAGAGATACCCCCGCTGTTGGTGAGCTGGTTAAAATGTACGATGTCGGGCTTTTCTGCCTCTAACAGCCGCCGGAAATGCGCCAGGGTTTCATTTGGCTCCAGCCCCGCTATCTGCCATTTGCCTTCTGCCGGATAACCCGGATGACGGAGTACAGGTATGCCTTCAAAGGTATAAGGCTCTTTTACCTGATCATCGGGGTAGGCAGGCAATACCACGGATGGCGCATGCCCCCTGGCCTTCAAACCCAGGGCCAGGTGATGGATGTAATATTCAATGCCGCCCGATGCATGCGGCATATAAAAAACCGTTGGAAAAAGAATTTTCAGGTGACCGGAATTTTAAGCAAAGGGCCAGGGACTTACCTTACCCTGCTGCACACGGGCTACTGCGAGGCTGGTATGCCGGATAAAATAGAGGTCGAGGTTATTGTCACGTACCCAGGGTGCGAGAAACTTCACCACGCCAAACAAATGGGCATCGTGCCATACTATCACCCCACCCTCCGGCCGTATCATTTTGAGCGCTTCGCGGGTATCATTCCGCACATAGTCTTCACTGTGAGCCCCGTCAATAAACACAAAATCCAGGCGTCCATACCAGGGACTGAAATCAAAGCGCGCAGAATCACCCCATACCTGTGTGATTTTTTCCTGCTCGGGGGTTCCGATAAAATGCGCGCCACTGGTAACTTTAGCTGCCAGCTGCACATCCACATCAGAAGTATCCAGCGCCACCTCCGCAGCCTCTGGCGGCAGGTTGAGTGTATAAATATGTGCTCCATCCCCGGTGAGGTTCATGGCCATTGCCCGGGTGGTGCGCCCATCGAAAGTGCCGATTTCAAATACCTGCGCACTGTGGTTGTCTTTCAGCAATGAGCAGATCGACAACATTTCAAACGGATCGGTATTGTGCATCCCTGCTTTTACAGCAGGAAGGGTTACCATCATCTGCGGGTCGCGGAGCAAGGTGGAAAGGTCTGTAAGCCGGTGACCAAAGAAAGGATAACGCAGGGTGCTGTAAACGGCTGAGAGCCGGTGCCGCGCTTCTCTTGAAAATGGTGCCCGTATCATATCCTTCAGCAGGAGCCAGGCATTCAGCAGGGTGTATTTCAGAAAAAATTTCATACAACAGAAGATCGTTTATTACCGGAAGATATCTTTTATCAGGTGTTTCTGGTGGCAACGGCCAGCAGTACAAAAGGTCCCTCCTCTCCCCTGGCTTCACAGGCGGCCGCATCCGGATAGCCAACGATTTCAAAATCATCCAGCGTTTCTTTCAATACAGGCACCGGCCGGTGGCCTTTCAGTTTTTGCTGCAGCCATAATCCGGCCCGTACAAAAGGATTGGACCAGAGCCGGTTGAGGTCGCCGCGGATTTCACGTTTCAGGTTGCCCTTGAGCGTGTATTGTTGTCCGAAAAGCTGAATGCCGCCGAATCCAGCCTTTTCGAGCAATTGCTGAAACTCGGTGGCCAGGTATTCTTTTTCATGAAACTCCCAGTCGAGGGTATCCGGACTGGAAACAGATTTATTCGGCGTACTGATGATGAGCAGTCCGCCGGGCTTCAGGTTCCGGTGGCAGCTCCGCAGAAAGGCTTCGGGATCGGGCAGGTGTTCAAGCGTTTCAAAACTAACGACCGCGTCAAAGGGGCCATTAGCAGCAGCGGCTTCCAGCGTATGGCAATCATCCCGCAGGTAACGGATATTGGTTGCGGAAAAGCTTTTCTGCGCAACCGACAATGCCTCTTCCGAACGGTCGACTCCCGTAACGGAACGGGTGGCGGGTAAGCCAGCGAGCTGATGTGTTCCGTAACCCACACCGCAGGCGGCATCCAGCAGGTTCAGTTGCTGACCGCTGGCCAGCCTGCTGCAGGCGAACTGGTACCGTTGCAGGTGATTGGCGTAGAAGGCATCCCATTCAGGGGTACCCGGTATAATTCTTTCAATTGCCATATTAATATTGCTTAGCCCGTCAGTGAAAAAGCGCATTCCAGCAGTCGCGCAGGGAAAACCCGGTTTTCCGGAGTGCGATCCGAACGTGGGAAAGGTTACGGGTGATGAACAGGTAACGAACCAGTGTAATCAGAAAACGTCGTTTGTTTTTATCCGACAGCCAGCGCTTCTGCTGCGCATCCAGGGGAAGGGGTAATTCAGCAAGCGCGTCCTTCAGAAACAGGTAATTATTGAAGAGGTAGCCATACCAGCTGGAACTTTCCTGCACATCATGTTTCCGGTAGAAATAGAAAGTAAAAGGAAAGAAGGCCACCGTTGTATAGCAGGCTGCTTTCAGGTTAAAATACATATCATTGGCGGGGCCGTATTTCTCGGGATATCCGCCGATGGAATCAAAGAAGGATTTTTTCAGCACGGTACCACCCGGGCCCACTACCAGGAACGGATAGGTGAAAAAATGATAATGGATGGCCTGCCGGCTGTCGAGTGCAGGCGGACATTCCTGCGTACCGGTACCTGACCAGTACATTCCTATGCCGGCCCGGGGATGATGGAGCATGACATCCATGCACCGCTGCAGTCCGTCGGGGAGCATTTTATCATCTGAATCGAGGTAAGTGAAATATTCACCCCGGGCATAAGAGGCCGCGCGGTTGCGGTTGGGATAATCACCGAGGTTGCGTTCATTCAGGTAATAGCGGATACGTGCATCCCTTTGTATAAAGGACTTTACCACTCCGGCTGTATCATCGGTTGAACAATCATCCACTACAATGATCTCAATATTCGGATAAGTGCAGGCGAGCACACTCTCGAGCGCCTCCGCCAGCAGTTGATCGCGGTTATACGCGGTGATCAGCACACTTACCAGCGGGGGCAGCGCACGCACAACATGCTCATTCATCATTATTCAAAAAAAATGTACGGAAGCCTGTAATTACCGGAAATCTTTCCGGAGTAATTTGGTTACGGTATTCGGAAGCCAGCGCTGATCCAGCCGGGAGCCGATTTTCCGGTTCACACGGTGATGTCGGGGCTGACCGCCGGAAGCTGCCAGGGATGCAAAAAAACGCTGATAAACCGGCGACTGAATGTCTGCATTGTAACAACGGTTCACAGCATCAAATGCGTTCTTGCTCAAACGCTCCAGTTCTTCCCGGTTATGATGGAGGCTGCTGATTTTATCAGCAAAGGCTTCCACATCACCAGGTGTGCATAAATAACCATTCTCACCCGGCTGCACCAGTTCCCGCAATCCGCCGGGCAGATTGCTTGCCACCGGAACCAGTCCGGCCGACATGCATTCCAGCAGGGAAACCGGAAAACCTTCAAAGCGGGTGGGGAAAACCATTACATCATGCTGTGCAGCCATCTCCAGCACTTCGTCATTGGTTTCAGGAGAACAGAAATGTACGGACTCCTCTCCTTTCCATTGTTCTTTCAGCCGGGCCGTTTCGGGTCCGCGTCCCATGATGGTCCATCTCACTGCAATGCCCCGCTCCTTCAGCAACTGCTGAATCTGTATAAGATCATGTACGCCCTTCTGGCTGTGATGCCTGCCCAGGAAAAGTAACCGGAGGGGCTGACCGGGGGAAAGTGGCTGGCGCCGCAGCTGGCGCAACGGGATACCATACGGAATATGGATGATGTCATCGGGCCTGCCCAGTAACTGACAAAGCACTTCATAGTAAAACAGGGAATGACAGATAAATTTATCCACCACTTCACCGTACAAAACAGCCAGCTGCACATTGTAGGCATCATGCACAATCTGCACCACTTTTTTATCTACCCTGAACGCCTGCAGCATCAGCATTTCATACACATCATTCGCTACCAGCACCCCGGGTTGCTTTCCGGTGACACGGGCCAGCCTGCGGAAAACATGGTACCAGTTTTCCTTACTGGAAAAGCCAAACTGTACAACAGGCACATCCGGGGGAAATGGATTTTCCACCGGCGTATAGGGTTTATCGCGGATGGAAAGCATCACGGCTTCCTGGGGAAGCGCGTCCGGCTGCCGGTATTTTACCAGGTTGCTCAGCATACTGGTGATGCCGCCCAGCTGGTTTACCAGCACATATGTCACTGCAGGACTACCCATTGATCAGATCATTTTTTCAGAAACTGCCGTGTTCAGTCTGCCGGCTGCCGCCGGCGGAACCAGGCCACATATTCTTCTACTCCCTGTTCAAGGGGCATGGCGGGTGTAAATCCCAGGGATTGCAGCCGGCTGATATCCGCTTTCCAGTGAAGCGGATCACCGGCTTTAATTTCTCCGGTGAAAGAAAGCGGGTACGCTACTCCGTAATGTTTGATCAGGAGTCCGGCCATGGTTTTAACCGCCACCTCATTACCGGCGGCCACATTGTAGATATCCATCTGAAAGCTGCTTCCGCTGATCACCTTCTCCACTGCCTGCATCAGGTCGCTGATATGGATGAAATCACGGGTTTCGTTTCCTGTACCAAACAAACGCACCTCCTTCTGTTCCTGCATCCTGCAGCAGATATCCCACAACAACTGTTTCATCAGTCCGTTGCCATACACTGAAAAGGGCCTGAGCACCGCCACCGGCAAACCGTAGAGCCGGTGGTAGGCACTGCACAATTCTTCACTGATCAGTTTATGGTATCCGTATGGAGATAATGGTTGCAGCGGGTCGGTTTCACTCACCGGCAACCGGGCAGGATTCCCATACACCGCGGCGCTGGAAAACTGCAGGAGCCTGCAGGAGGGACGGTATTTGCGGATCACATCCAGCACGCGGGCCACCACAATGCTGTTTGATTCGAAATCGCTGTAAGGATGCTGTACCGAATAACCCACGTTCCCGCTGCCGGAAGCGTTGATCACCACGTCATAGTCTCCCGATGCAAACATGGATTCAAAATCAGGCGACAGCACAGACTGCTTATAATAGCGGTAGCCCGGGGCGTGGTATTCAGACAGATCACAGCCTTCCACCTGCCATCCCAAACGGCTGAAGCGGGCAACCAGGTGACTGCCGATGAAACCCTCGGAACCAAGTATCAGCAATTTCACAGGCGGGTAAGTTTCTGGTGTTGGGTAAGCGACCGGATGACCGCGTCTGCATCAAATGCTTCCGTAGCGCCTGTTCGTGTATTCACTACCGGCAGCCCGTTGATATGCCTGATTTTATCTGCCCCTCTTTTCCAGCCAAGCTGCGGATCATACGCTTCGGTAAAGCAGGCAAAGGAATATTCTTCAGCCGGTGCCGGAGGCGGCCATCCGAGGTATTGCAGGTAGGGTTCCTGCAGAAAATAGGCATTGTTTCCGGCCTGGTTGCAACCAATGAAGCGGTAGCCTTTTTCAGCGGCCAGGTCGCAGGCAGACAACAGGGATATACCGTAATAATTCAATGGATATTCCTTTCCCCGTACAAAATCCGGCCGGTAGGGTACCGTGTACGGGTGTTCGAATCCAAAGAGGGCATTGTATTCACAGATCACCAGGACAGGTTTTACCACATCTATGGCTTTCCATACCCAGTAGTCGTTTCCGTCAATATCGATACTCAGGATACCCAGTTCAGGAGCAAAGCCGGCACCCTGCAGCAGGCTGTTGATATTCGCTGCTGTGATGAAGGAAGCCTTCGCTTCGATGTCAAACTGGGCATACAATCTTTCCTGCTGGAGGGAAAAAATATTCTCCTGGCTGCCGTCGAGTACCATACCCGACCAGTAATTGTTCACCAGCAGGAAACGGGTGTTGGCTTCCCGGTAATTTTCCACACCAAATTCGATGAATGTTTTGTTGGGGAAGGGAATGCGCTGGGTGAGCCATTGGATGATACCATCATCCCCAAACTGTGAAAAAACCTGGAACTCCGCATCTTTCAGGCGAAGTACCGGCTTATTGCGGTTAAGCTCCGCCTGCATCTGACCAAGATTAACCTTGGCGCTTTTCGCATCCGAGGCATGATAATGATACAGCCCTTTGAGATAATCAAATAACCCTGTGAGGTTCTTACTGGCGGCATACAGCCTGTTTACTTTACGGAACATAATGAATGTTACTGACTGGAGAATGAATGCTTACTCCCACCGGAGATGATAATACAGGTCGCCCCAGCGGTTATCCTGCGGAAATACCGCGTGCTCAGCAATGCCATCCACACTGATAAAGGGAAAATGCAGGATTGTATCCATGAACTCTGTTTTATCGGGGCGGAAAACAGCCATGGACACCAGGTAATCGCCTTTCCGGATATGGGGCACTTCCACATGAATCAGTTTTTCAAAATAGCCGTTTGCCTGCACCGTATACCCGGAGTCAGACAACTGGGTGCAAAAAAGCGGATGCTCTTTATAGTTTTCCAGCACAAAACTGATATCAATATCAGAGGAGCCGTTGTTCTGTATGCCGATCAGTACCTGGAAGGATTCGCCCTGGCGGATCATGCTTACTTTCCGGTTGTCCTGGTAAGCTTCCAGTTTCACCACCCTTGCGCGGCCGGAGCCTGAACGGTTGGTATAAGCGGATACATCACCGGTTTCCTGGTTATCGCGCAGATAATAATGTACAATATCAGAGGTCTCTCCTATCCGGCTGATGCGGCCCTGCTTCAGGTATACACATCGCGCGGTCAGGCTTTCAATTGCATCCATCTGGTGACTCACAAACAGCACCGTACGTCCCTGGCTTTTGCTGATGTCTTCCATCTTACCCAGGCATTTGCGCTGAAACTGCACATCGCCCACTGCCAGCACTTCATCCACCACCAGTATTTCCGGTTCCAGGTGAGCGGCCACTGCAAAGGCCAGCCGTACATACATTCCGCTGCTGTAGCGTTTGACCGGTGTATCGAGGAATTTTTCCACTTCCGCGAAATCAACGATTTCATCAAACTTGCGGCGGATTTCCTGCCGGCTCATACCCAGGATAGAGCCGTTGAGAAAAATATTCTCGCGTCCGGTAAGTTCCGGATGAAAACCCGTACCCACTTCGAGCAGACTGGCTACGCGGCCCCGGAGCCTGATTTCGCCTTCCGTAGGTTCCGTAATCCGGCTGAGCAGTTTCAGGAGGGTGCTTTTTCCCGCGCCGTTCCGGCCGATGATACCGATCCGGTCGCCGGCTTCCACATCAAAAGACACATCCCGCAGGGCCCAGAATTCTTCCACGCTGGCTTTCTCCTGCTTACGGGCAAGGGTAATGGTATTTTTCACTTTACGCGCCATTACATCCCGCAGCGCCGTATAGCGTTCGGGCGCTTCGTGACTGATGCGGAAGCGCTTACCCAGGTTATTTACACGGATGATCGCAGACATAACTTAAATATTATCGGCAAAGCCCTTCTCCATTTTTCTGAAATAAAAGATACCCAGCCCCAGGAAGAGAAAACCAAACAGCACAGAAGTGGTGAATGATTCCCAGTGCATGGGCTCGCGCAGCAGGCAGAACCTGAAACCATCGATCACCCCCACCATGGGGTTGATGGAAAAAAGCCCCCTCCATTGTTCCGGTATATGTGCACTGCTGTATCCCACCGGAGTAATGTACAGGCCGAACTGGATAATAAAAGGAAGAATGTACCTGAAATCGCGGTACTTCACATTGAGGGCGGTGAGAAACAACCCGATACCAAAGGCGCAGATGAATACCAGCAGGATGAAAAAAGGCAGGAAAACAATTTCCCAGCCCGGCACAAACTGGTACCACAACATCATCAGCAGCATCATACCAAAAGTGATGGCAAAATCCACCAGGCTGGTAATCACCGAACTGGCGGGAATGATCATCCGCGGAAAATACACTTTGGTGATCAGGTTGGAATTGCCCACCAGGCTTGTACTGGACTCACTCACCGCGTTGCTGAAAAACTGCCAGGGCATCATGCCTGCAAATATCAGCAGCATATAGGGCGTATCTGAATGGCCGGGATTCTGCAGTTTGGCCACCCTGTTGAAAACCATATAAAAGATAAAGGTGGTGAGCAGGGGGCGGATGATGCTCCAGGCAGCGCCCACTACTGTTTGCTTGTACCTTACTTTAATATCGCGCCAGCTGAGGATATAAAACAGCTCGCGGTAGCGCCAGAGATCTTTCCAGTAATTTTTGGCTGCATAGCCCTTACCGATCACCAGGCTCCATTCATTGCTTTCCTTTATTTGAACTGACATGTGTAAACCGGTGTTTTAATGTTTGAAAGCCAGCGCCTCTACCTGCCTCCTGTAGGCATCGAAACTGAACTGTTCCATCAGCAGGGTACGGTCGGGTTCATATTGTTGCGGTGAGGCGATTACTTTTTCCACAGCAGCGATGATATCATCCAGGTTATCGGGATCCACCAGCAGGCCCAGCCTGCCCTGGCAGAGGGCATCGGTAGAACCGTCGCGGTTGCCGGCAATCACCGGTAAACCATAATACATGGCTTCTATAAACACGATTCCGAAACCTTCCTTTTTACTGGGCATGATATAGAGATCGGCCAGACTGAAATGAGCTGCGAGTTCCTCATCCGGCACAAACCCTGTAAATACAACGCGGTCGCTGATCCGGAATTCCCGCACAATGGCTTCCAGCCTGCGCTGTTCTTCCGCATCACTCTTACCCACAATCAGGTATCGGATGCCGGGAAATTTTTTCTCCAGTTCAGCAACAGCCAGGAGCACATGATCATATCCCTTGTATAATTCACTGGATGATAACCGGGAAAGCGTCATCAGGATGAAATCAGAGGCGCTGAAACCATACCGCTGCATCAGCTCAGCGGATTTTTCTCTTTTGCCCGGCGCGGGCAGAAAAGGGTCAATGCAGTTATTCAGCACCGTTATTTTCGATTCCGGCACACCGTGCAGGCTGATCAGCTGATCGCGGGTATACCGGCTTACGGCGATAAACTGATCGCAGTACCGCAGCATGAATTTCCGGGATGCAGACAGTGTGCGCCACACTTCTATACCATGAGTAAACACCAGCAGTTTTTTCCGGGGGGCCAGTAATTTGATCAGCCATCCTACCGACAACAGGTTGATATGACTCAGCACAATGGTATTGCTGCGCATTCCCTGCCTGATCGCAGAAAATATAAAAGATACAGTCCGCTGATTGAAACCTTTGAAACCAACACCCTGTGTATAGCGTTCGATGTCATCTTCCTGCCGGTCGTACATGGAAAACATCACTGCTTTCAGACCCTTCTCACCCAGCGTACCCAGGGCACGGCAGAATACCCGGCATACTTTTTCAATACCGCCGGTGGCGGAGAATGTACGCAGCGTAAGAAACAGTATGTGCTCAGATGCCGCCATGCAAGTGCAATTGCTGCAGGGTGATGAACTGTGAATAATGAAGCTGACCGTTGCGGAGCTGCTGGTGATACTTCTCAGCACCCGCCGACTGCCGGTACCGGTCATCACTGAACCACTCCCGGAAGGGAAAGGTAAATCCCATTTTTGGCCGGTTCCAGATGTCGCGGGGCAATTCCTGCCGGAAAGCTTCCACCAGCAGGTATTTACTGATGTCTTTCCGGTATTTGATATCACTCTGAATTTTGAGCACCGTGCGCAGGAATGCCGGATCCAGGAAGGGTACCCTGATTTCCACCCCATGTGCCATCCCCATCACATCCGCATCCCTCAACAGCTGGTTTTGCATGTACAGGTTGATTTCGAGCCAGCTGGCCTCGTTGCCTGCACTCAGGTGAGAAGTATCGGGCAATACGGGCACCCCTTCCAGCAAACGCCACACCGATGCTTCGTCTTCATTCAGTATGGCTGCAATTTCCCTGGGGATGAAATGCCCCCTGAGAAAGAGGTATTTACCGGCTGCGGATGGAATACTCAAGTAGCAGATGCGGCGTAATTTTCCGGGCAGCTGCTGTGAACTTCTCAGCCATTGACCGGCAAACTGTGTCAGCATCCTTGCTTTGCGGATACGGGAAAAGGAAGGGTATCCACCCAGTAACTCATCACCGCCTATTCCTGAAAGTACTGCCTTTACTCCGCATTCACGGGCAAACCGGCTGATGAACCAGGTATTGAGCCCATCGCAGCAAGGCAGGTCCATGGCTTCCCAGGCCTTTGGAAGCGTGGCATGAAAATCATTTTCCTGCAACTGGCAGGCATGATGATCAGATGATAACTTTGCCGCCAGTTCATCCTGAAATGGTTTTTCAGAATATCCTCTTTCTGCAAAATGCAGCGAGAGGGTACGCAGCTTTGGTTGCCTTCCGGCCGCAGCAGCGAGCAGTGCAATAATCCCCGAATCGAGCCCCCCACTCAGAAATACGCCGAGGGGCGCATCTGACAGCAGGTGTCTTTGAACAGCTTCTTCCAGCTGGCGCCGCACGAGTTCCAGTGCTTCCTGCGGATGGCTGATTTTTTCTATAAAACTGAACCGGTCAAACTGTCCTTCACTCAGTGAATCGTTCTCCGGACGGTATTGAACATAACATCCTTTAGGAAGAGGTTGCACGGACCGCAGCGTGGTGACAGGTTCGGGGAGATGACCATACGCCAGTAAGTATACGGGCCAGTCGGATCGCTCTTCGCCCATCCCAGGTACGGCTTTAAATGCCCGCACTTCCGATGCAAACACCAGGCAGCCTGGCTGATGTGCATAATAAAGCGGTTTGATGCCGGATGGATCGCGGGCCAGGGTAAGCAGCCCTTCGGTATGATCATACAGCGCAAAGGCGAACATTCCCTTGAACCGGGTATAGCCATTCAGTCCCCAGTAATGATGGGCCGCCAGTATGACTTCTGTATCTGTATGGGAGCTGAAACGGCAACCCAGCTGCTCCAGTTCGGCGCGCAGTTCCCGAAAATTATAAATCTCACCATTATACGTAATGCTGTAGCGGCCGTTCAGAAAATGCATGGGCTGGTGCCCTTTCGCTGAAAGATCGATGATGGACAGCCGGCGATGTACAAAACATCCTTTTCCACCGGCAATGAGATCGGTGCCGGCATCATCGGGGCCGCCGTGCTGTAATGCAACTCCCATCTTTCCGGCAGCCTCCAGGAGGCTTTCAGACAGTTGGGATGCAGATAAAATTCCCGCGATGCGGCACATAGTCAGTTTCCATTCAGCCGCCACTGGCGGCCTGTGATCAGTTTGAAATCAGTTCAAGATTTTTCCGGTCGAACTGGGCGCAGAGCGACATACCCATACTGTCGAGCATCACTTTCGCTCGATTGCCCGACAATTCTATCAGCATTCCCTGGTAATCCATCATAATGCCCTGCTTCACCTTTACCCGTTTATTCACCTGCAACTCCCGCTCGTTCTCAACAGTAACGTCATTGAATTCTTTGAGAAATTTCCGGATAGTATCAATTTCCTCTTCCTTGATGACCGCGGGCTTACCCAGCCAGTAAACAAAATTCAGCACCCCGTTCACCTCTTTCAGTGCCCATTTTTCCTTGTCCGGCACCTTTACGAATACATAAGACCGGAACACCGGTTCCAGGATGATTTTCCGGCGGTCGCTCCATTGCTTTTCCACCCGGTTCAGCGGGCAGTAGTTTTCAATACCCATCTCCGTGAGTATACCCGCAATCTTTTTCTCCCAGCGGGGTTTGGTGTATAAAGCGTACCAGTGTTTTTCCTTCAATTTCATATAAAGCTTCGCTTTCCCTCAGTCACATACAAAGCGACGAAGGTGCCGGCAATCAGGGATTGCCCACTCCTATGGTATATACCTGCCAGTCTGCGTAAACACCGCAGGTTACTGGCGTAATTCTGATTTAAACCTGCGCCAGATACGCTTCAGCCGCACCATGAACTTGCTGCTGTCATCTGTCGCGTATCCGTAACCGTAACCATACCCGTACCCGTATCCGTACCCATATCCGTAACCGTAACTGCTGTTGAAGTTACCGAAGGAGATACCGCGCTTTTTAAGCCCGTTGAATACGAGACACATATTGTTAAACTTCTTCTGGTTGTACAGTTCGTTGATCATCCGGATAAACACCATGGGTGTTTTATCATGGCGCACCACGTACAGGGTTACATCACAGAAATCTTTCAGCAGCTGTGCATCCGTTACCGGACCGATCGGTGCCGTATCCAGGATCACCAGGTCGTACTCACTTTTGATGCGGTCCATCATTTCAGCAAATGCCGGTTTGCCGATCATTTCCGTAGGATTCGGCGGGATGGCGCCAGCCGAAACCACAAAGAGATTGGCAATAGGTGTAGCTTTCACAATCTCCTCAAAAGATGCCCGGCCGGCCACGAAGTTGGAGATACCCGGCTCCCGTTCAATGTTCAGCAGCTTACTGAGTTTGGGCTTACGAAGGTCCATCTCCAGCAGGGCCACTTTTTTGCCGGTGAGGCAGAAACTGATGGCAAGGTTGATCGCAATGAAGCTTTTACCTTCACTGGATACACTGGAGGTAACCAGCAGGGTTTTCTTATCCTCGGTAAGGCCGCGGTACATGAGATTGGTACGCAGCGACCGGAACTGTTCAGCAATAACGGTTCTTTTGCCCTCGCCGATTACCAGGGGTGCTTTTGTATTGGCCTGCACGATTTCACCCACGAAGGGCACGTTCGTTTTTTCTTCAATATCGGCCCGGAACAGAATACGGCTCTTGAACTGTTCTTTAAAAAGAACGATGAATACCGCCGACAGTAAACCAATAATAAAACCGGTGAGATAATAATCTTTCGATACCGGGCGGATGGGGCCATACGAGGTCGGTGCTTCGAGAACCCGGAGATCGGCGGAAGTGGACGCGGAAGAAATAGCGGTCTCCTCCCTTTTCTGCAGCAGGAAGGAATAAATGTTATTCTTGATGCCCTGTTCACGGCTGATCGCCAGCAAGCCGCGTTCCTTCTGCGGCAGTGAGCGGAGCAGGCCGCTATTGGCGTCAATGGCGTTGACAATATTTTTTTTCTGCGTCAGCAGGTTCGACTTGATATTCGAAAGATTCTCGAGGATATCACGCTTTATGCGTACAATTTTATCCTCCAGCAGCAGAATGGTTTCGCTTCTCTCACCGGCTACCGCCCTGCTTTTATCCAGTTCAAATTCCGCATTATAGAGATCGGTAAGCAGGTTGGTGATGATGGCTTCATTGATCAGCGCGAGGGAAGGCACGGTACCTGGTTTGCGTCCTTTGCTGGTAACATATTTCCGTACATCTTCCAGTACGTCCAGCTGCAGGTCAATATCGCTTTTCCGGATATCGAACTGCTGGATTTTATTGAAATAATTTTCACCCTGGGAACTGAGGTTGTACATGGATTCCCGGCTCTTGTAATCCTCAATATTCCGCTCAACACTGTCCAGCTGACTGAATACATACCGCAGCCGGTCATCGATAAAATTGAGGGTGCGGCGGGCGATCTGGTTTTTATCCGCGATGCCTTCCTTATTATACACTTCAAAAAGGCGGCTCAGCACATCCCGGGCTTTATAAGGCTCCGGGCTTTCCAGCTTAACATCCAGCACGGTGGATACATTGGAGAGCGGGCTCGCCTTGAGGGTACTGATGATCTCGGTGGCTGCCACATCAATCGGCCGGATCTTGACAAAGTAATTTTTGCCGATCACGAAGTGATTGTACTTCTCATTGATAACAAACCTGAACTCCGTATCCCCCAGCCTCACGGTACCATCGAACGGCACGTCCTGGTTGTTGATGCGGATGATCCGCCGTTGCCAGTTTACGCTGAAATAGAAAGTATAGAAATTATTGATACTGTCTTTATTTACCGCAACAAACTTCACCGGGGATGTAAGTCCGTACAACTCTTCCACCTTCACTTTACCCTGGTTATATACCGTAGCATAGAGGTCCAGGTAGTCTACCACCTGCTCCATGATACCGGTAGACCGCAGCACGATGATTTCGTTGTCCACAATTTTTTTCTCACTGAAAATATTCAGGGCGTCCAGCACTTTGGAATCACCGCCGCCTTTATTGGGATCTTTCAGCAGCACTTTGGCAGTGGCTACATAGATAGGAATCTGTGAACGGAGGTACACATAGGCTACGCTCATGGAGATGGGAATCGTTAAGGCAAACAGCGGCCAGAACGGCATGTATTTCTGCAGTATCTGCACAAAAATGTGCACTTCCGTTTTCTCCTTTTGAAATTGCTGCTCGCTCATAATGGTTACCCCCTTACCGGAAGAATGTCTGGTAAATCAAAATACCCAATGTAGTAGCCTGGAATACAATCGTAGCCAGCTGCTGGTACCTCAGGCGGTTCTGCTCCAGGGTGGCCAGTCGTTCATCCGCATTCACCAGCAGCACGTCATTGGGCTGCAGATAATAAAAAGGTGAACTGAATATGCTTTTATCTTCCAGGTTCAGGTGTTTCACAATTTTGTGTGTGTGACTGCTGTCGCGGATCACGATGATATTGGTGAGTTCGGCATCGCGGAGGGTATTGCCGCTTTGCGCAAGGGCATCCAGCAGGCTCATCCGCTCTTCCGGCATGGGGAGCACCTGGGGCTTACCTACCTGCCCGATGATGGTGATCCGGTGATTGGCAAAACCCACTCCCACCACCGGATCTTTGAGGTAGGGTTTCAGATCAGCTTCCAGTTTTTCTTTCAGCTGCCGGCGGTTCATGCCAGCCACTTTTATTTTACCCAGCCGTTGTACATATATCTCCCCGTCTTTTCCCACTTCATAACCGCCCTGTGCGGCTTTCGCATTAAAAATTTCATCTTCCTGCCTGCTGAGGCTGGTAAACTGTAAAGAAAGCACATCCCCCTTCCGGATGGCAATGTCCTGGTCAGGCAATGGAACCACCTGCAGCACAGTATCCCGTGGAATTTGTTTGAAATAAGAATAGGGCTTGATGCTTTTACAGGAAGAAAGCATAACACCGGCCGTAAACACCAGTATCAGAAAGGAAAACGGGATACGCTTCCCGGGAAAGTTCAACCGTTGGGCGTGTATAAAATTCATCATTTGCTGTAACCAGGATAAGGCCGGATCGGTAAAAAATGGATTAAAAAAAAGCAAACATGTGCATTACAACCTTAAGAACTTACCGTAATGCATCCGGTTGGTTGTCCGTGGTTTAGCCAGCCAGGGCCGGCCTGCACTCCTCACGCAGTTATCATTTATTTCTGGCAGCATCCCTGTAACGCTTGACTCCATAGCCCACACCTGCTGCTATCAGAAGCCCTACCCCACCGTCGATGGGTGCATCCGGGTCACCGCCCGGATCACCGATCTGGGCCATGCACCAGACAGGTACCAAATGAAACAGTACGATCAACAGCCCCGGCAACACCCTCACTTTCCAATTTGTCTTCATGAATAGGTTGTTTTATGTATGTATAAATTCAATTCCCCCAAAATTAGGAATTGTTTTCTTAATTCCGGCATTCCGGCAGCCTAAATTACATATCCGTTTCCGCTGCCGGAGCCGGGGGCTGATTTCTCTAAGTGATTGATTTAAAGGTAACAGGCACCCTATTGCCCCCTGCCCGTGGAAATACCGGTATATTTGCCTGTTAAAGCAACTTTATGGGAGAATATTCCATGCAGGACGCCATCCAGCAGTTCCTCAAAAAAAGCAGGCTACGGCCGGGCATCCAGGCACTGCAGATTGAGCAGGTCTGGGAAAATATCATGGGCAAAACCATTGCCCGGTATACGGATAAAATCCAGATTGTGCAGCATACCCTGTTCATCCATACCCAGGTAGCTCCGCTGAAAAATGAGCTGCTGTACCAGAAAGACACCATTGTAAAGCGGGTGAATGAGGCATTGGGAGAAAACCTTATTACCGATGTGGTCATCCGCTGAAGGGCTGCCTGCCTGACCGGTAAATATGTACAGAAAAACCGCCTTCCGGCGGTTTTTCTGATTTAAAAAGTCATTGGATTAATAGGCCCGCGCGAACAATACGCGCTCCTTACTGGGCTGCCCCGTGAGGATGCATGTACCCGTTTCCTGCCGGTTCTGCAGGGGAATACACCGGATGGTTGCCTTGGTTAGTTCCTTGATTTTTTCCTCCGTTTCAGGTGTTCCGTCCCAATGAGCTGAAATAAACCCGGTTTTGCTGTCCAGCAACTGCACAAATTCCTCCCAGCTGTCTGCCGGGGTGATGTGGGCATCCCGGAAATCCTTCGCCCGGTTGAAAACCGACAACTGGATCTCTTCCAGCAGGGATATGATCCTTTCTGCCAGTCCGTCGATGGGCAGCTGCATTTTTTCTTTCGTATCCCGCCGGGCTACTTCCACCACATTGTTTTCCAGGTCGCGTGCGCCCACGGCAATCCGAACCGGTACGCCTTTCATTTCATATTCCGCGAATTTCCATCCCGGACGGCTGCTGTCATCGTCATCATATTTTACGGAAATACCCGCTGTTTTGAGTGCTGCCTGCAGGGTGCTCACGCGTCCGTCGATCATTTCCTTCTGTTCGGCTCCCTTGTAAATGGGCACAATGACCACCTGGATGGGTGCCAGCAACGGGGGTAAAATCAATCCGTCATCATCGCTGTGCGCCATCACCAGGCCCCCGATCAGGCGGGTACTCACGCCCCAGCTGGTGGCCCATACATGATCCAGCTTATTGTCTTTATCCGCAAATTTTACGTCAAAAGCCTTCGCGAAATTCTGTCCCAGGAAATGAGATGTACCGGCCTGCAGGGCTTTCCCATCCTGCATCAGGGCTTCGATACAATAGGTATCCACAGCACCGGCAAAACGTTCGTTGGCGGTTTTCACGCCTTTGATCACGGGCATGGCCATGTATTTTTCGGCAAACTCAGCATACACATTCAGCATCTGTATGGTTTCCGCTTCGGCTTCTTCGCGGCTGGCATGCGCGGTATGTCCTTCCTGCCAGAGAAATTCGGTAGTGCGGAGAAAGAGCCGGGTACGCATTTCCCAGCGCACCACATTGGCCCACTGGTTGATGAGGATGGGGAGGTCGCGGTATGACTGAATCCATCCTTTGTAGGTGTTCCAGATGATCGCTTCACTGGTGGGGCGAACCACCAGTTCCTCTTCCAGCTTGGCTTCGGGGTCAACCATGAGTTTACCCTTGTTATCCGGATCATTCTTCAGCCGGTAGTGCGTAACAATCGCGCATTCCTTGGCGAAGCCTTCGGCATTTTTTTCTTCCGCCTCAAACAGACTTTTTGGAACGAAAAGCGGGAAGTACGCATTCTGGTGCCCTGTTTCTTTAAACATGCGGTCAAGCTGCGCCTGCATCTTTTCCCAAAGGGCGAAACCGTAGGGCTTAATAACCATACAACCCCTTACCGCACTGTAATCAGCCAGGCCGGCTTTTATGATCAGGTCGTTGTACCATTGGGAATAATCCTGTTCGCGCGAAGTGATAGCTTTACTCATGATGGAGATTTTGGAGGCCCTGTAACCTTTACCCGTTTAAAACGTTACCATTACACCTGACCGTTTTAGCACATATTTAACGCAAATCAGCTGGAACGATGCAACGTAATGGCAAAGAATTTGACTCTTATAAATTACAGGCGCCCGGGGCGCAAAAGTAGTAACTTCATTCTCAAATAGCATAAAACCATCCGCCATGAAAGGTAAATTTTTACTCCCCCTCTGTTGTTTAGTGGTGCTGGGCAGTTGTTCCACCGCTTACAAAACCGGCCAGACTCCGGATGACGTGTATTATTCTCCGGTACGGATGTATGAGGAGGAAAGGGAAACTGAACGGGAACGCCGGGACGACCGCCGCCGCGATCAGGCCAGCGACCGGGAAATCCGTATGCGCATCTACGATCAGCGCTGGCGCTACTTCGACAATGATTTTTATTACAGCCCCTATCATTTCGGCTTTAACACCGGCTATTATTACAATCCTTTCTACTGGAGCCTCCCGGTCTATAACCCGGTGGTGATCAACAATCCCGCGCCGAAAGTAAATACGCCCCGGATGGTGAATCTCGGCGCTTATAACAATGGATTCAGTAATGTCAACAACAATTCCCTCAATTCCAAACTCGGTACGGTGAATTACCCCACTAACCGGGGCTACAATAACAGCAACCGCAGCCAGGGCAGCAAACTGGGTAATATGCTGGAAAAAATCTTCCATAGCAATAACAGCATTTTTGACAGTAAGGGAAACAGTTCCTCCGGCAGCCGGAGTTACAGCCCTTCCTCTTCCTCCGGTAGTTCATCAGGCGGATCGAGGCCGGCCCGGAGCGGGAGAAACTTTTAAACAGCCTGCCAAGCACATGATTGAACGCCCGGTGGCACTTGCCATCCCGGACTCCACCTTAATAATCATTTTTACATGAAGAAATATTTACTTGTATTTTCCTTGTTTTCAGCCGGCAGTTTGCAGGCACAGATTCCGGAAGACATCCTCCGCTACAGCTTTTTCCCGCAAAACGGCACGGCCCGCAGCCTTGCAGTGGGGGGTGCCATGGGTTCCCTGGGAGGGGATATTACCGCTACCTATGTTAACCCTGCCGGCTTAGGTAATTTCCGTACCGGTGAATTTGTGATCAGCCCGGGATGGATGCTCGATAACAACAAATCACTGTACCGCGATACCCGGTACAATAACCGGAAAAACAGTTTTGCTTTCGGCACCACCGGACTGGTGTTCGGATCGGCTAACCGGTATGACCCCACCACCAGCCAGGCATTCAGTATTGCAATCACTCAGACTGCCCATTTCAACAATACGCTCCGCTACCGGGGGTACAACAATTTCAGCAGTTATGCGGAACAATGGGCGGAGCAGGTGGCCGGCAGCGGACAAACCATTGACCAGGTACTGGGTAACCCCGTGTATGCCTATGGCGCTGCGCCGGCACTCTACACCTACCTGGTTGACACTTTCCGGAACGGAAATGATCTGCAGGTGAAAGCATTGCCAGAATACATTCTCGGCAGCGGCCAGGCCCTGCTGCAGGAAAAAACCATTGACACCCGCGGCGGTATTTACGAACTGGCTATCGGGTACGCCTATAACAAAAAGGACAAATGGCTTTTCGGTGGCACGCTCGGTATACCCCTCGTAAACTATCGTAATACTACCACCTTCACGGAAAAAGACAGCTCCGCAGACCTGAATAACAATTTCAGTTCATTCAGTTACACGGATGATTTCTCCACCCGCGGCGCCGGCCTCAACCTGAAGCTGGGCGTTATTTACAAGCCGAAAGAGCATATCCGTCTCGGGCTGGCGGTGCATACGCCTACGTACATGATCACGCTCACGGACAAACGAACAACTTCCCTGGAAACAGATACGGAGGGTTACAATGGGAAGGCCAGCGTTTCTTCCACCCAGTTTACCAATAACCAGCCCGGTGAAAGCCGTTACAGCATGCTCACACCCTGGCGTGTAATGGTGAGCGGCAGTTATGTTTTCAGGGAAGTGGAAGATGTAAGGAAACAGAAAGCCTTTATCACCGCCGATATCGAATACACGGGTTACGGGCAGTCAGGCTTCTATTCTGCCAATGAAGCCCCTACGGATGAGGAAACGGCCTACTTTAAATCCCTGAACCAGGTGATCCGGTCACAGTATAAAGGCAATTTTAATTTCAGGCTGGGCGGCGAACTTAAATTCAATGTGTGGATGGCCCGGATGGGATTCGCTTATTACACCAACCCCTACCGCGATCCTGATCTGAAAGCAAGGCGTATGCTGCTCAGCGGTGGCATCGGCTACCGGCACAAAGGGTTTTTCATTGACCTCACGTATGTGCATGCCTTCAATAAAGATGTGGATGTGGCCTACCGGCTGGCAGACAAGAGCAATACTTTTGCCAGTTTCAGCAACCAGCGCGGGCAAATTGCCGCCACTTTCGGAATCAAGTTCTAGCAAGCCCTCTCATAAAAAAAGGGGTAACGGTCACCGTTGCCCCTTTTTTATTTAAAGCAGTGATTGCAGGCATTCCACCACCCTGTCGATCTCTTCCCGGGTATTGTGACGGCTGAAACTGAAACGAACCGCGATCTGGTTGGGATTATGGTTAACGGCCCTGATCACATGGGAGCCGGCATCCGCCCCGCTGGTACAGGCGCTGCCGCCGCTGGCGCAGATGTGCTGAATATCCAGGTTGAACAGCAGCATTTCCGATTTCTCTGTTTTAGGAAAACTCACATTCAGTACCGCGTAGAGACTGCTGCCATTAGCGTCCCCGTTGAATGACACGCCCGCAATTTTGGAAAGGAGCTGCTCCTGCATGTATCTTTTCAGCGCACCAATGGTACGGCTGTCGGTTTCATAGCGGGCATCGGCCAGTTCCAGCGCTTTCGCGAAACCTACAATGCCGTATACATTTTCCGTACCGGCACGCATATTGCGTTCCTGTCCGCCCCCGTGAACCAGCGGCCGGATGCGTACATTTTCATTGATGTAGAGAATCCCCACTCCTTTGGGCCCATGAAACTTATGACCCGAGCCGGTGATGAAATGCACCGGTGTATTTCGCAGGTTAAAAGGATAGTGCCCGACCGTTTGCACGGTATCACTGTGAAAAATCGCGTTGTATAATTTACAGAGACGACCCACTGCATCCATATCCAGCAGGTTGCCGATCTCATTATTGGCATGCATCAGGGTAACAAGCGTCTTCTCTTCCGTGGAAGCCAGCAGCTTTTCCAGGTCTTCCAGGTCCACATGCCCGTTGGGCAGCAGTTTTACGTAACTCACCCGGGCTTCATCCTGCTGATCGATGTATTCCACGGTATGCAGGGTGGCGTGGTGTTCGATGGCGGAGGTAATGATATGCTTGCATCCGAGATCGCGCACAGCGGCTGTGATCGCCGTATTACTGCTTTCGGTGCCGCCACTGGTAAAAAAGATTTCAGCCGGATGCGCATGCAGGATGCGGGCGACTGTTTTCCGGGCCTGCTCCACAGCCAGACGCGCCTCCCGGCCATAGGAATAAATGGAAGAAGGATTTCCGAAATGCTCCGTGAGGTATGGCATCATGGCATCCAGCACCTCCGGATCGAGGGAGGTGGTGGCGGCGTTATCGAGGTAAATTCTCATGATCAATGCGTTTCCAGGTATCAGCTGAGGAAGGTTGAAGGTTCAAAGTTGAATGTTGAATGCAGCTTCTTAGAATGTTCTTCCCGTCAACCTTCAACCGTCAACCGTCAACCTTCAACTTTCAACTTTCAACTTTCAACTTTCAACTTTTATCACATCACTTCACTGATATCCTTCATCAGCCGGCGTGCAATATTGTCCGCAGTGGTTTCAAAATTGCTTTCCGCATAAATACGGATAATGGGCTCCGTATTACTGGTGCGCAGGTGCACCCAGTCGGTATCGAACTCAATTTTCAAACCATCTTCCGTATTCACCGGCTGGTTACGGTATTTCTCCCTGATTTTTTCAAACACTGATCCAACATCGATTCCCTTTTCAAGGGTGATCTTATTCTTACTGATGAAATAATCAGGGTAGGTATTGCGCAGCTGTTTGATACTTTTTTTACTGTGGGCCAGGTGCGTCAGGAAGAGCGCAATGCCGATGAGGGCATCGCGGCCGTAATGCAGATCAGGCACAATAATACCGCCGTTGCCTTCACCACCGATCACGGCATTCACCGCTTTCATTTTGGTGACCACGTTCACCTCACCCACCGCGCTGGGGAAATACTGTCCACCGTGCTGTTCTGTAATATCCCGCAACGCGCGGGTACTGCTCATATTGGAAACCGTATTGCCTTTGCGTTTACTGAGCACATAATCGGCCACGGCCACCAGGGTATATTCTTCGCCGAACATGCTGCCGTCTTCGCATACAAAACAGAGGCGGTCCACATCCGGATCCACGGCAATGCCCATACTGGCATTGTGTTTCACCACTTCGGCACTGAGCCCGGTGAGGTGCTCGGGCAGGGGCTCCGGGTTGTGCGCGAACCGGCCGTTTACTTCTTCGTTCAGTACCACTATATCTTTTACACCCAGGGCTTTCAGCAGGGCAGGCACCGCGATGGCTCCGGTACTGTTGACGGCATCCACCACCACCTTGAATTTAGCTTTACGGATGGCAGCCGCGTCCACCAGCTCATAGGCCAGGATGGCATCTATATGTTGCTGGAGTGCATTGCTGCCCGGCAGTACCTGACCGAGTTTATCCACCGGTGCAAAATCAAATTCCTCTTTAGCGGCAATCGCCAGCAGTTCCTGGCCATCGGCAGCGCTGATAAATTCGCCCTCGCTGTTCAGCAGTTTCAGCGCGTTCCATTCTTTGGGGTTATGGCTGGCCGTTAGTATAATTCCGCCATTGGCCTTTTCCTGAACAACGGCCATTTCCACGGTGGGAGTTGTGCTGAGATCCAGATCAATCACATCGATCCCTGAACCGGTAAGCGTTCCCGTTACCAGCTGTTTCACCATGTCACCACTCATGCGTCCATCCCGGCCCACTACCACCCGCAGCCGGTCATCACTCCTTTTCCTGAGCAGGGCGCCGAAGGCCGCAGTGAATTTTACAATATCAACAGGGGTGAGGTGATCACCGGGCTTTCCACCGATCGTACCGCGGATACCGGATATACTCTTGATCAATGCCATACAAACAGTTAATTGGTAGGCTGCAAAGATAACAATTGCGGTTGAATCGGCCGGAAGGGAAACACCCGTCAAGTTAACCGAAAAATATACCTTTGGCGCAAAACAACGATTGTATGTGGCTGAACAACATCCTGGAAACGATTGGCAACACCCCGCTTATCCGGCTCAATAAAATCACCAAAGATCTTCCCTGTACGGTGCTCGCGAAGGTGGAATATTTCAACCCCGGCAACAGTATTAAAGACCGCATGGCGCTGAAAATGCTGGAAGTGGCGGAACAGGAAGGTAAAATACAGCCCGGCGGTACCATCATTGAAGGCACCAGCGGAAACACCGGGATGGGACTGGCCCTCGCGGCCTGTGTAAAAGGATACAAATGCATATTCACCACCACCGATAAGCAATCCAAAGAAAAGGTGGATATCCTGAAAGCGGTGGGCGCCGAAGTGATTGTATGCCCTACGAATGTGGAACCCGAAGATCCCCGCTCCTACTATTCAGTGAGTAAACGACTCGCCACCGAAATTCCCAACAGCTGGTATGTAAACCAGTACGATAACCTGGCCAACCGGCAGGCGCATTACGAACAGACCGGACCGGAAATCTGGGAACAGACGGAAGGAAAAGTGACGCACCTGATCGTGGCCACGGGCACCGGGGGCACCATTGTAGGCACCGGCAAATACCTGAAGGAAAAAAATCCGGATATTAAAATCTGGGCCGTGGACAGTTACGGCAGCCTGCTGAAAAAGTATTTTGATACCGGCGTTATCGACCAGGGTGAAGTGTATCCGTATATCAGTGAAGGATTCGGGGAAGATTTTGTTCCGGAAAACTATGATATGCAGTACATCGATGCATTTACCAAAGTAACGGATAAAGATGGCGCGGTGATGGCCAGGCGCATCGCGAAGGAAGAAGGCCTGTTCATCGGGTACAGCGCCGGCAGCTGCCTGCAGGGTGTGTTCCAGCTGAAAGACCAGTTAAAGAAAGAGGATGTGGTGGTGTGCATATTCCATGATCATGGCAGCCGGTACGTTGGAAAGATATACAACGACCAGTGGATGATTGAACGTGGCTTCATGGAAATGAAAACCTTCAAGGACCTGGTCAGTGCGCGCGGCAACCAGAAACTGGTGGTTTTACAGCCCGGCAATACCGTGGCGGAAGCGGTTGCCCTGATGAAGAAATACGAAATTGAAAATATTCCGGTGATGGAGAACGGTCTGAATACGGGCGCAGTTTCTGAAAGCGGACTGTTCAATCATCTGCTGGGCAATCCCGGCCTGCTGAATGAACCGGTAACTGCCGTACTCGAAAAGCCTTACCCGGAAGTGTCGCTCGAAACGCCTGTTGAAAGGCTCAGCCAGTATATCACCCGCGAAAACGGCGCAGTACTGAGCCGGGATGAGGGTGGTAATTATCACATCGTAACCAAGTACGATATCATCCAGAGCCTTTCCCGTTAATCATTTTCCGTAAAAGTACGAACGCTGATCAAAGCCTTTACCCTGGCATATTTCAGGGGTATATCCTTAATCCGCACAACCGGAAACCAACTGCTTCCGGATATTCCTCATTCGTATTTTTACGAGGCCTGCTGTGCGTAGTTCTCTCCCTGCCATCACCGTAATCATCCGTTATACACCGTAAAAGCTGTGCCGTATAAATCGGGCAATTCTGCTATTTGCTGTGAAAACTTTGTGAATAATCTTTGCTGTGAAGTTGATTGGTAGCTGAGATTACCAATTATCCATAAATCCAGAACAAACCGCATCAGTACAGTATCCAATATCACTGAAAAGCCAAGAAATTAAAATCCGGTATCAGTCAACTTCTTTTTTCCATGTTCCTGTTCAACGGAATGCTAATTCCGGAGAACCACGAAAAACCAACCTTATCCAATACCAACGAAGAACCGGGAGCAACCACTTCTGATGAAAAACCGGGCATCACAGCCGTCTCGCTGAAAACCTGCCCAGACCAAAATGTATTCGCCGGCAACTCCGGCTATCCTTTCCCGCGGTGATCCAGACCGCGGGATTTTTTTTACGCCTGTCTGCTGTATTTACAGTATGCTCCCGGCATCCGATGCAAAAAAGCTACCCGTTTATGTAATAGTAACGTGTTGTGCTATTGCCATATTTAATGTAGGATTAAGATTCTCTGAAAAACCTCAAGATTGTTTGCTTTACTTTTTTGCTTCTCCAAAAAAGTAACAAAAAAATCCCGATCCCGATCGGGACGAAAACGATAACACTCCGTTTTCGGGATGGTTCCCTGATTAAACTTTTGTGCTACTGTAAACTAAACAGTTGATCCCTGATCGTTTAAGCCCGCAACCATATTTGTTCCGATCAGATCATTTATACTTCATTTCAATAGCACAACACGTTAATAGTAATTGCAATTGCCTGAACGGAGCGGAATACCGGACCAGGAGGCTATTTATTGCCATCTGAATCCTGCTGCAAAGCAGACTCGTATTTTTACGATACCGGACAGGAGGATTAAAAACTGTTCAAATCCTTTACAGCAGGACTTTTCAGCCTGAAATATTAATGCATACATGCGTTAACGTGAGTATACGCATACGTAAATGAACGATCGTATTTCTCCGGTTGCCGCGGTAATATTACCGGTTGCAAAAAGGGGCAATTCTGCGCTTGTCCGGCAACTGTAACGGGTGGATATTTGTACCAGAAGTTGATTGATATATGTCAATTATCAATCCATCCATTCCAAGATCCTTGTAAAACCGCGTGATCACTATCCAAGATCCAGAAAAAGCTGTTAAAATCCTGTATCAGTCAACTTCTTTTTTCCTTTTTCCCCCGCAAAGCAGTTATCCAGACAAACAGGATCCCATTCCTTTGATGAACCGCCAGAGTTGTACCTGACGATTGCAGGTACCGCCGTCCAATCATCCACATCCGCTAAACCACCGGATTCAATATCCTGCGCGCCGCATACTGAAAAACCCATCGCTGAAACCAGGTACCAGATTGCAGGTTCACTGCTGATGACCGGGACGCAAAGCAGGCCCAGCACCTGCGAAAAAACTTCCGTCACACCTTCGTAACACGGAGGTTTTTTTATTTTTTTTCCATCTCACGGCGACGGTTACATCAACTGGATTTTTTCCCGAAAATGGAACAGGTTTTCATATAAAATCAGCCAGTATACATCAAATGCTCAGGCCTCAATCCACCAACCAAATAATTCGATGAAACCCTTTACAGCACTACATTCTATACAATAAAAAAAATAATCGGCAAAAGAAAAAAACAAAAATGTTAAAGACGTTATAATAAAGTTCAGCAGGCACCGTTTAAGATGATGTTTCCAAACAAAAAACAAAAAACGGCTCCCTGTGAAAACTACAAGTTCAATATCCTGAACGAAGAACAGAAAATCCAGATCCTGGGAATCTATGCCTTCAAAAGCGATGATGATTCCTGAAAGACCAACGGAAATCCAATTCCGGTGCGCAAGCACGAAAAACCACACACTGAAACCAGAAGTAACCTTATTTCTGGAGAGGAAAAACCCCTCTTTAAAAAATTAAGATCCCGGGTCTAATCCACCCAACAAAAACCTTCCACAGCTAAAAACTGTGGAAGTTTTTGTTTTTATATCCTCCTTCCTGCTACTTTTATGCCATGCTGCTCTCTGATCATCAATTATCCGGCAGACCCCGTACAATCGTATCGCTGGTTCCTTCACAGACGGAATTACTGTACGATCTGGGGCTGGAGGCAGCCGTAGCAGGCATTACAAAATTCTGTGTACATCCTCCCCACTGGCGTTCATCCAAAACCATCATCGGTGGCACCAAGAATATCAGGATAGAAGTAATCGATGCGCTGCAGCCCGACCTGATCATTGCCAACCGGGAAGAAAACAGGCGGGAGGATATTATCCCGCTGTCAGAAAAATACCCGGTATGGGTAACGGATGTGCAGGATCTGGAAGGTGCCTTGCAGATGATGCGCGACATCGGTACGCTGACCGGAACAGAAGCAGCCGCCAGTAATATTTGTCACGCTGTTAATAATACCTTCACCGGATTACAACCGGCCGCCCCTCCCCTGCGCACGGCCTACCTGATCTGGCGCGATCCATATATGACCGCAGGCGCTGATACCTTTATTCACGCCATGATGCATCAATGCGGGTTCATCAATATTTTCGGCGACCGCACCCGCTATCCGGAAACTGATCCTGCAGAATTGAAAGCGCTGGAGTGCGAACTGCTCCTGCTTTCTTCCGAACCCTACCCTTTTAAAGAACAGCATATACGGGAACTGGCAACGGTGCTTCCCTATACCCGTATAATACTGGCAGATGGCGAAATGTTCAGCTGGTATGGCAGCAGGCTCCTGCGTGCACCGGGTTATTTCCAGCAACTGATCGGCTCACTGTGAGCAAGGCATAAAAGATAAAGAACTGAATACCAAAATCTTAATATGCATTAGCGGGCTGAAAAATCAATTTCACCTACATTTGTAAAAAAACTGCTCATGAGTAAATACAGAGCCGGCGTATTATACGGCGAAGAATTAAAAGCACTGTACAATGATGCCAAATCCAACCAGTTTGCCCTTCCGGCAGTAAACTGTATCGGCACCAATTCCATCAACGCCACCCTGGAAACAGCCGCTAAGGTGAATTCCCCGGTGATCATTCAGTTCAGTAATGGCGGCGCCCAGTTTATTGCGGGCAAAGGAATGCCCAACGATCAACTCCAGGGCAATATCTCCGGTGGTATTTCAGGTGCCCTGCATATTCATAATGTAGCGAAATACTATGGAGTACCCGTAGTGCTGCATACCGACCATGCCGCGAAAAAATGGCTGCCCTGGGTAAGCGGACTGATCGATGCGGGTGCGCAGTATTTCAAGGAAAAAGGTCAACCCCTGTTCAGCTCGCATATGCTTGACCTCAGCGAAGAACCTATTGAAGAAAATATCCATACCTCGGTTGAATTTTATAAACGCATGGCGCCCCTGGGCATGGGTATTGAAATTGAGCTGGGCGTTACCGGCGGTGAAGAAGACGGGGTGGATAACAGTGATGTGGAGAATTCCAAACTGTATACCCAGCCGGAAGATGTGGCTTACTCTTACAAAGAACTGGGCAAAGTGGGCGATCTGTTCACCGTAGCCGCAGCCTTCGGCAATGTGCATGGTGTCTACAAACCAGGCAATGTGGAACTGCGGCCTGAAATCCTGCGTAACAGTCAGCAGTACATTGAGCGGGAACTGGGCACCGGCCCCAAACCCGTATACTTTGTATTCCATGGCGGCAGCGGCTCACCCCAGCACCAGATCCGGGAAGCCATCAGCTACGGCGCCATTAAAATGAATATTGATACGGATTTACAGTGGGCTTTCTGGGAAGGCATCCTGCAGAACTATAAAAAAATGGAAGCCTACCTGCAGGGACAGCTGGGTAACCCTGAAGGTCCTGATTCTCCCAATAAAAAACATTACGATCCCCGTGTCTGGCTGCGTAAAGGTGAAGAATCCTTTATCAAAAGGCTGGAAGTGGCGTTCGATGATCTGAACTGCATCAACCGGAACGCTTAATTTTACGCCGGGTGAATACCGGAAACGGTTTCCCCGCATGTAAGTGATTAACCATTGAGCATATGGAAAAATCAATGCCTATGACCAGCAATGAAGATTTTGAAGCCCTGCTGGGCGGACAGGAAGGCAGTTCCGACCAAACCCGTTCGGGTTCAACCGGCTGGTTCAAGCGGAAGAAAAAAGGCATCCTAACCGAAACCAAGGATAAGGCCGATGCGCCCGAAGGTCTCTGGAGCAAATGTCCCAGTTGCAAATACACCTGCACCATTACCGAACTTAAGGAAAATCTCTCTGTTTGTCCGAAGTGCGAATATCATCACCGGATCGGCAGCGATGAATATTTCAGCATCCTCTTTGATGAAGGAGAAGCAGCTGAACTTTTCAGCAATGTACTGTCAAAGGATTTTCTGGGTTTTGTTGACCTGAAGCCCTACAACAAAAGGCTGGAGGAAACCTACGCTAAAACAGATATTCATGATTCCATCACGGTGGCGCATGGAAAAGTAAAAGGGCATGACCTGGTGGTGGCCTGTATGGATTTTGAATTCATTGGCGGCAGCCTGGGCAGCGTGATGGGCGAAAAAATCGCCCGTGCCTGCGATTACTGCATTGAGCACCGGATCCCCTTCATGATCATCAATAAAAGCGGGGGCGCCCGGATGATGGAGAGCGCTTTCTCCCTCATGCAGCTGGCAAAAACATCCGGTAAACTGTCCATGCTGGCAGATGCCGGTATTCCCTATATTTCGCTCTGCACCGATCCCACTTTTGGTGGCACCACGGCATCTTTCGCGATGCTGGGCGATATCATCTGCGGTGAACCCGGTGCCCTGATCGGATTTGCTGGTCCGCGGGTGATCAAGGAAACCATTAAAAAAGACCTGCCGGAAGGCTTCCAGCGCAGCGAGTTCCTGCTGGAACACGGATTCCTGGACTTCATTGTACACAGAAAGGAACTGAAAGATAAAATGGCACAACTGCTGGTGCTGTTTAAAGGATAAAAGGAAAAGGGCTCTGCAGAGCCCTTTTCCTTTTCGCTTATACGTGTTTGTTAGATTGCTTTTGCACCCTCCTGCGTGCACTCATTTACCGGATTAGTATCAGCGTACCCCGGATCAATGAGCGGCCGGGCCTGTTCAGGTTGAGTACATAGATATAAGTACCTGCGGCCTGCGGCTCCCCCCTGAAATATCCGTCCCATGCCCTGAAACGGTTACGGCATTCATATACCAGCTGACCCAGCCGGTTATACACCTGCAGCGTAAAGGAAGGAAAGGCTGCCAGCGCAGGAATATTCCAGGTATCATTCAATCCATCTCCGTTGGGTGTAAACGCTCCGGGGATGTATATATCACTGAATACTTTCACCAGCACGGTATCCCGGTCGGTGTGACAGTTACGGGCCGAGGTGACGGTGAGTATATAGGGCTGATCAGCGGGTGGGTTCACCAGCGGACGGATGGCAGCGGGATCATCTATATACAGATTGGGCGACCATTGCCAGGCCGCGTCCGGTACCTCAGTGGCCTCCAGCCGGATGCTTTCACCGGCGAGGATAACCTGGTCCGGACCGGCATCTGCGGATATTTTCCGGATAACCGTCACCGTTACGGTATCCCGGTCGGCGCAGTCGTTCCCGTCGGTGGCGGTAACCACATAGGTGGTGCTGGTATCCGGACTGGCAACCGGGGCAGCTATATCGGTACGGTTTAATCCGGCCGCGGGCTCCCAGCTGTAGGCAATACCTCCGGAAGCCGAGAGCCGGCTGCTTCCTCCGGCACAAATGGTATCTGCACGGAACAGGAGTTCTGCATCCGGCTTGGGTAATACCTGCAGCCAGGCTGAATCCGTTGCCACACAGCCGCCTTCTCCCGTAACCTGCACATAAATTTTCCCGGAGAAATAAAACTCCACGGAAGGCAGGGTAAAAGGGTTATCCGAAACACCCAGTCCTCCCCCTTCCCGGGTCCATAAATAAGCGGTACCACCGGAGGCGCTGAAGGTAACCGGCCCGCCTTCACAGGCCGGACTGCTGATCTGCATCCCGGTAACCGGCTTCAGCCCCTTTACAATCAATACGGCCGGCGATACCACCCGGCATTTCACAGAAGCGAAATTCTCCTGTTCCGCCGCGGCCGTTCGGAAATAATATCTGCCCGCGGGCGTGGCAGCCGTCACATTAAAAGTGTACTGTTCCGTTATGGCGCCGGGGATATCCGTCCACGTGAGTCCATCACTGCTTTCCTGCCACTGAAAAGCGGGATTACTGAAACCGGAGGAAAGGGAAGACCGCAAGGTAAAGGACCGGGGCGCGGCCTCACAATAATTGATGGTATCATTGGCAAAGCCATCCACGCCGGCCTGCAGCAAGGGCCCGCAGGGGCGGAACGTGATATCATCCAGCGCCAGGTCGTTGCCACAGCCGCCCCTGGAATTATTAAAAATGCGCAGCACCACATCGGCCACCCCTGGCGGCGTGGTGAAGAAAAAACCGTATTGGCGCCACTGCAGGGAATTGGTTTGGGTGATGAGGCCGGAAGAATAGGTCTGCAGAATGGTACCATCCGTTCGTTCAATCGTAAACGTGAGATTGGGCTCAATTCCTCCGCCACTGCAGGCCGAAGGCCGCAGCACATTGGCTACCCATGCCGCAAATTCAAATCGGGTGTTGGCGCATAAACCCCGCACGGTATCCACATAAAAAGCGCTGGGTTGCAGGGAGGCGTTCACCAGCATAAAATAACCGCCGGCATTGCCCGTATGATCCACAGACATGGAATGCCAGGAAGTTCCGAAACAGTTACTGGTATTGTTCCGGACGGTGTAAAAGCCGTCATCCGGGCAATCCGCGCCATAATAAGTATAGGCGGTAGTGGCAGCATTCAGGGGGCCGCCGGGATTGTTACCGGAACCGAATGTGATATTCACGATGGGATCGCCCAGGCTGCCGGTGCACAATTGCGCTGCTGCCCGTTGCTGACTAAGCAACAGGTAAAAAAGGAAAAGCAGGTATGTACGGATATGAACGGGCAACCGGTTTCTTTTTGCAGGTATGAAGGTACGCCAATCAGTTCACCTGTCTTCATTCCTGTTCAAGGTGGTAAGCATCCCGATCACAGGTCGCTATACAAAGAATCAGCACCGCAACAGGAAAGTACATTAGCCGGTCATTCAAGAGCATTGATCAGCTGTCTAAGAACAGCTGCAATCAGATATGTTCCATTATTGAAGCGGAATACCGGGATAAACAGGTAAGCCTTTAAGGGTTACAAACATCACAAACACCGGGATCCGCTGCTGTGATTCCATCCGGAAACTGACTTTCAGTGAAGTACCCACAGGACGAACAGGTGGATACCAGGCAGCGTATATGGCGGGTAGGCAGCCCGCACCAGGCACAGGGCAGTCCGGGTACCGCTTCCGTAACACCAAATCCCGGCATTTTGCATGAAGGGCAGGATGTGGAAGCCCGCACTGCCATTTTTTCGGCCGCACGCCTGATGACCTCCATCCGTGTGGGGTTATGCATGGCACGCATATCGGTTTCTGCATAACAGATTCCCTCCCCTCCCATGAGTATTTCGTAGGTGGCGAACAGCGTTTCATAGTCACGGATGCCTTTATAAACCGGCTCCCGGGCGTTCCTGTTTTTCCGCACGATCAGCCCGTGCGTCGGGAATAAAACAGATGCAGCAAACTGTTCCAGTTCCTCACGGGAATGGATATCCCTTCCGCTGAAATTGGTATCATAAGTCCGCTCATTCACTACAATTTCCAATTGCAGTTTGCGGTCTACCAGGATCAGCCATTCTTCATTACAGGGCAGAAAAAAAGCCCCGGGTGCCGGACCAAAGGACCCTTCACTGGCAATGCCAATGTCGGTTCCGGTAAGGTCCATAGCCCCGAGGCATTTGAGCCGGGCGGTGGTGAGCGGATCATGCTGCCGCTCCACTTCCCCGGTAAAAGTACCCAGCAGATCGGTGTTATAGTTGTCCGGAACAAAGCAATGCAGCCCCAGCTTTTGTTCCAGCACAGGTGAAATCACAGATTCCTTGCCATGCATGGTGGCGATTACTGCTTTCCGGCCGCTGAACATATTCACCCGAAAGATTGGTTCACTGCCTGATTTCCACTACAGCCTGCAATTCAACAGCACCGGCATCCGGATCCAGTTGCGTACGTAAAACAGACAGTTCATGCTGCAGGCGGCTGATTCTTTTTTCCCGCATACTGACATCTTCTTCCGTACTTCCGGTGGCAATCCGTTCTTCATGGAAGCGCAGTTTCACCTGCACCAGCCGGGTAAGCAGTTCTTTCGCTTCGGCGGCAGAAAAACTGCCATCAATCAATGTTAGCTGCATAGATTCGCTTTTTTTACTGGCCCTGGCCCAGTGAGTAAGCCGGTTTTCCGTTAAAGTGATACAGGTTTTCTGTTTTGATGACATCAATGCCTTTTTCCTGAGCCGCAGTGAGCAAACCAATGATATCTTCCTTTGTAATCATGGTGCCGCTCACCGGCTTAAACCTGCAGCGCCAGTGATCGGTACAGAAAGTTTCGGGGAATCCTCCGGGCCACACTTTGATACCGCGGTTGGTAATCATGGAAAGGGCGGCATGGGAAGTGTTGAGCTTTTCAACCAGTACGGCCAGTTCATCGGCGCTTGTTCCGGGCCAGTGAACAAATAAATCAACCCCCACCAGTTCTTTTACAGCGGGTTCTTTACGCTCATATCGGGGAAGATTCAGTGCCTGTCCTTTTGCATATTGTACAGCTTTTAGCTGCACCGGCTTCTGACCGAGATTGGCAATCACTGCTTCCGCGAATTCTTTGGTGCCTACTTTTTGCTTACTGATGCCTTCCTTGTAAATATCGTAGGTGTGGATACCGTCTTCAATGGTTTTCAGCCAGGCATTCTGTACTTTTTCTGCTACTTCTGTTTGTCCGATATGATTCAGCATCATAATAGCACCCTGCAACAACCCGGAAGGATTCGCCACATTCTGACCGGCCCGGCGGGGAGCTGAGCCATGGATGGCTTCAAACATGGCACAGGTTTCACCAATATTGGCGGAGCCTGCCAGACCCACTGAACCGGTAATCTGTGCGGCCACATCGCTCAATACATCGCCGTAGAGGTTGGGCATGACGATCACATCAAATGCTTCCGGTGTATCCGCCAGTTTAGCAGCACCAATATCAATGATCCAGTGTTCCTTCTCAATTTCCGGGTACAGGGCACCAATCTCATCAAACACCTGGTGGAACAGTCCGTCGGTTTGCTTCATGATATTGTCCTTGGTGAAGCAGGTTACTTTTTTCCGGCCGTACTGTTTCGCGTATTCAAACGCGTAGCGCACAATTTTCTCGCATCCCGGCCGGCTGATGAGCTTCAGGCACTGCACCACCTCATCCGTTTGCTGGTGTTCGATACCGGCATACAGGTCCTCCTCGTTTTCGCGTACAATCACCACGTCCATTACCGGGTGTTTGGTAGCCACAAAGGGGTGAAGACTCATACAGGGACGGATATTGGCATAAAGTCCCAGGAATTTACGGGTGGTAACATTGAGGCTTTTATACCCTCCACCCTGCGGGGTGGTAATCGGCGCTTTCAGAAATACTTTGTTCCGCCGGATCACATCCCATGACTCATTGGAAATTCCGGAGGTGTTTCCGGCGAGATACACCTGCTCTCCCACTTCAATTTCTTCCGTTTCAATGGCCGCGCCGGCGGCTTTGATAATGGCGAGGGTGGCGTCCATGATTTCAGGGCCGATTCCATCCCCTTTTGCTACTGTAATTTTTGTCATATTGGTTTTGTTTTCGGTGCAAAACTAAGATGGGCTATTCATTTGTTTTAATTTATATTTGTAATGATTAGCATAAATATAATTTATGAATTTCACCCTCCACCAACTGCAGGTTTTTCTGAAAATATGTGAACTGGGCAGTATCACGAAAGCCGCGGAGGCACTCCATCTTACCCAGCCTGCCGTTTCCATTCAGCTGCGAAACTTTCAGCAGCAGTTCGATATCCCCTTAACAGAAACCATCGGGCGGCATTTATATATCACCGATTTCGGAAGAGAGATCGCGGCGGCGGCAGGCGTAATAACCGGCGAGGTGAAGGCCATTCATCAAACCATGCTGGCACACAAAGGGCAACTCACCGGCACCCTGAAACTGTCGGTTGTATCCACCGGCAAATATGTAATGCCCTATTTCCTGGCCGGGTTCCTCCGGCAGCACCCGGGTGTGGAACTGAAGATGGATGTTACCAACAAATCAAGGGTGCTGGAATCGCTGGAGAAAAATGAAGTAGATTTTGCCCTGGTAAGCGTGCTGCCACGGCAACTGTCGGTACGCAAAGTGGAACTGATGAAAAACAAACTCTTCCTCGTGGGCAACAGTAGCCAGCCGTTCAGGAAGAAACAATACGATAAAAATATTTTTGAACAGCTGCCCCTGATTTACCGGGAACCGGGATCCGGTACGCGGTTGGTGATGGAACAATACATCGAAAAAAACAGGCTGCCGGTGCAGAAAAAAATGGAACTGACGAGCAATGAAGCCGTGAAGCAGGCGGTGATTGCCGGACTGGGTTATTCCATCATGCCGCTGATTGGTATCCGGCAGGAACTGAACAGTGGTTTGCTCAGGATTATTCCGGTAAAAGGATTTCCCATACAATCTGTATGGAACCTGATATGGCTCAGCAAAAAACAGCACGCGCCGGCGGCCGCGGCCTACCTTGATTTTCTCCGGCAGGAAAAGCAGGCGATTATTCAGGAGCAGTTCAGCTGGCTTGAAAACAGTTAATGACCGGATTTTTCCATCAGGTGTATCTGCATCACCGTGGAAATACTCAATGCACGCTGCTTGGCCAGCATGGCTGTGCTGCCTTCAAACAGACTATCAACCGTTTCACTGAACAGTGCATACCAGCGATCAAAATGATCCCTCGTAAGGGGTATTACCCGGTGGATATGCTGGTGTACGGACATGGGGTTGCCCTGGTAGGCGCCGGTATAAAAGAGTACGTTCTCCCAGAAATTATACATTACCGGCAGGTGCTTCTCCCAGTTTACATGGGCAATATCATTGAAGATAAAGCCAATGGTATCATCGGCTTTCACTTTTTCGTAAAAGGTATCCACCAGTAACTGGATGTCGGCACGGTTTTCAATATCCTTTTTCATGGCAGTCGGTTTTGATCAAAGGTCTTTTCGGTTAAACCGGCGTACAGAAATCAGTACAGGAATCACCGCCCACAACAGCAATACCAGTAAACTACCAGCCATCCCTGTGGCTGTACCAAAGAAATTACGAAAAATGGCACCCGTATATCCCATCATGGCTGAGATATCCATCTTCAGCAGTACCAGTATCCGGCTGATATCAATCGGGTTGAGGGTGGTGATCCCCACCATCGCTTTTTCAATGGGATAGTCGGAAAACTGAAACAGGATAAACAACACCAGTCCGTCGAACAGCAGTGAAAAATACAGCCAGAGCAGGATGACAGCGCCGATGCCCCGGGCTTTATCCCGTATCCTGACAGCAGCCAGCATGGCGATGGCCACAAAAATGATGCTCAGCAGGAATCCGGAAAGCAACAGGCTGATGCCGGTGGCACCGGGCGCGTACAGCAATACCGGGATGCCAATACCCACCAGGAATGCGGCTGACAGGGACGCGGCCAGTCCGTAGAAAAGGCTGAGCCAGATGGTACGGCGTTTCAGCGGCTGGCTTACCAGCAGTTCCATGAATTCACTGCTGTTGTACACATAAATCGCTGAAAAAAGGATGCTGACCAGCGGCACAATGATAAGCACCAGGTTCAGCAAACTGAGCATTCCCTTGGCGGCACTGTCTTCCAGGTTAAAGATGCTGAGGGATATAGTCAGCAGAAAAAGGGTATAACCCAGCAGTATGCGGTTGCGGAGGATATCTATGAAAACGTATTTGATGATTTTTTGCATGATCAGCTGGTTTTGCGCATAACGGCCGCGATGGCTTTTGCGAGTTGCTGCTGCCCGGTATCGGCACGCAGTTCATCCATATTTTTATGAAACAGCAGTTTGCCGTCCTGCATATACATTACCTGTGTAACCAGCCCGTCGAGTTCACTCAGGATATGTGAAGTAATCAGGATCAGTTTGCCTTTTGATTTTTCTGCATCAATTTTTTCTTTCAGCATTTCTGCTGATACAGGATCGAGGCCGGCCGTGGGCTCATCCAGGATCAGTACATCCGGGTTAAAGAGGAAGGCCAGCGAAGCGCTTACTTTCTGCCGGGTACCTCCCGACAAGGTACGCATGCGTTTACTGAACATATTTCTCAGTTCGAAACGGTTCAGAAGGTCTTCATCCAGTTCCTGCTGACGGCCTCCCCGGATATCCATCATCATATCAAACAACTGGCCAATGGTCATATTGTCCGGGTAACGGCCGATCTGGGGCATGTACCCGATCCGGGAACGGTACTGCCAGTCGTGCAGAATATTCTTTCCGTTGAAAGTGATAAAGCCGCTGTCGCACACCACCATACCCAGGATACTTTTGATGAAAGTGGTTTTACCGCTGCCGTTGGGACCAATCAGCGCGATGCACTCTCCCTTATTAAAGGTGACGCTCACATTGTCCAGCGCCTTCAGCTTTCCAAACTGCTTATTGATATTATTCGCAATAATCATAATGGCAAAGGTTTCATGAGGGGGTGATCATCCACCAGGTTTTCCGGGGTGAGACTGGGGATCACCTTTTCAGATTTATCCATCAGGGTAACGATCAGGCTGTGAAACAGGAGCATCACGGGCGGATTTTTTTCCGCGATCATGCTGTAGAGACTCACCGGCCGGTAAGGAACATCCCCCACCCTGTCGCGGTTAAGGTCATATCCTTCATATTTATCCCAGTAGTTATTATGGAAGCGGTTCAGCACCAGGGAGCCGTTGGTACCTACATCAAAAGTATTCCCGAGGAAATTATTCTGTGTCAGTTCCACATCCGAGCAGCTGGCCTGTATCTTGAATGCCCAGCCGTTGTCTTTGAAAACATTCCGACGCATGATGATTCGGTTGGCACCCTCCGCATAAATAGCGGAAGTGTTGCGATCAAAGCGGTTACCTTCTATATGGCTGTCGTTGATTTCCTTCAGGAGAAGGCCATAGGCGGCATCTCCCCAGTTCTCGCGGAAATAATTGTTAAACATCTTCACACCTTTTGAGAACATCACTGCTACGCCGGCTCCGTTGTTCTCAAAGAGATTGGTAATATAAGAGTCATCGTTGGAGAACATAAAATGCAACCCGTACCGGATATTCCGGAACGACCGGTTGCGCCAGATCACTGAATTGGTTACAAATTCAAAATAGATACCATCCCGGTGTCCGCTGATGGTATTACCGATGATCTGCATGGAATCGCTTTTCCAGCAGTGAATGCCGTTGCCGCTGTCCTGTTCCGTGGTGGCACTGGCCGTAAGTGTGTTACCGCTGATGATGCAGCGGGTTCCATACTGAGAATAGATACCGAAGAAAGCATCCTGCACCACATTATTGAGGATGCTGACATTCCGGCTTTCAATAATTTTAATGGCGGCGAAATCGGTGATGCTAGACACTCCCGTGTTGCGGAGCAGAAAACCGTCAACGGTCACATTATTCGCACGGACCGAAATATTTTCAAACCGGTGATCACCGTCAATCACCGGCCGGCCGATACCCTTCAGCACCAGCGGCCGGTCAATCACCAGGTTTTGTTCATGGTATACACCGGGATGCACCATCAGGGTATCTCCCGGTTGCGCTTTTGCAATGGCTGAACGGATGGTAAGGAATGGCTTCCCCTGCCCTACCTCCAGGATACGGGCAAAAGTCGGGCAGCCCGCAAGCAGCAATAATATGCAAACGGTCCATCTCATTTCATCAGCTGTTGCCAGGTGAGTATTTCGCCTTTCAGCCTTGCCGCGACAGCCTGGAGGCTGTCGCGGTGGCCAAAGGCAATCACCTGTCCGTTCATAGGCGTACGGAGTTCTTCACTCCTGAACAAAAAACTATCTTCCGCTTTCAGCAATGCATGCGTACCGGTGTAATCAGACAGGTAAAAACCCTGTATATCAGCCGCTGAAACCGAACCGGCCGCATGATATTGCAGCAGGCATTGAATATCGTCGAATTTGTATACCCGTCCTTTTTTAGTCACGAGTTCCGCCGCATAGCGGGGTTCCGTGATGGTCATTTTACAGAAATCACAATGATCTTTTCCGGCTACAATGGGCTCTGGCCCTGCGCTGCAGCTCTGTAGTACAAAGGGCAAGAGCAGGAGTACAGAAAGGGACCTCAGCTTCACCGCTTTCACTGTGCGCCACTCCAGGTATACCGCCAGCAGCAGCAATACGCCTGCACCGATGAATAGCCAGCCTCCTATATCCGGAAACGAATAGGCGCCGAAATTCAGCAGTTGCTTGAAACCAATCAGCGGGGGCTGGTAGGCCATCCCAGGCACCTGGATGGCGGCATTGGGATCGAGGTCATGCCCGTAATCATATTCCCAGCGCCAGAAATCATACATAGCCAGTATACCGAAAGCCAGGAAGCTGAACAGCAGGATATGCAGGGATCGCCGGTTACCCAGTAAGGCAACCAGCAGGAAAAAGAGTGCGAATAGCCCGATGATATAAGGAAGCACTGTAAACTCGACAAAGTCTTCATTGTGCAGGGTCTTCATCCCGATATAGTGATTCAGACCGTTGATGATATCTACATTACCCTGCAAACCGTTGGCGTGAATCTGCATGTATAAACCCTCCGGATATTGCGGAGCTACCAGATCTATACGCCAGATGGGTGTAAAGAGAACTACCACCAACCCGGCGGCCGCAATCAGTAACAGTACTTTGGGTACGGCGCCCAGCTTTCTTTTCATAGTCAGTGTTTTAAACGGTTTTCCGGTGTAGGAAGGATTGGATTTTAAAACGGGACCAGCTTTTCTTTTTATTTTGCCGGCGGCAGCAATACGCCATCAATCACATGAATGATGCCATTGGATGCCGGAACGGAAGCGATAATGGTTGCGCTGTTGTTCAGCATCACTTTACCATCTTTCACACTGATGGTTACATTATCTCCATTCACCATACCCAGCGTTTGTCCGTCCATAAAACTTTCGGCTTTGAGCACAGAAACTGCAACATGATACTGCAGGATATTCTGCAGGTCGGCTTTTTTATCGTCTTTCATCAGACCATCCACGGTGCCGGCAGGCAGTTTATTGAACGCGTCATTGGTGGGCGCAAAAACTGTAAAAGGTCCGGCATTGGAGAGCGAAGTAACGAGATCTGCCTGCTTCAGGGCGGCTACCAGGGTTGTATGGTCTTTTGAACCTACCGCCACTTTCACCACATCCTTGGCCGATTCATCGTCCTTCACCGCTTCCTGGCCACCGGCGGGCACAGCAGATTCAGCAGCAGCGCCGGCTGCAGCAGGCTGGTCAGATGCACCACCGCAACTCATTAAGCCCGCGATGGCAATGGCAAACAACAGTTGTAACTTTTTCATACATGGATATTTTTATGATACAATTGGTAAGCTTTCTAAGCTGAAATAAGCCAGCCGGTGAAAATGAAAAAACCGTTCCACCGGCCAGCTCATATCTTACTTGGCCGGGGCGGCAGCAGCCGGAACCGGATCCGCGGCGGGTTTATTGGTACCGATACTGAATGTAAGCGGCACATTGCTACCGGCAGGAGATACCCTTACATATCCCTGCATTTCCTGGTGCAGTGCGCTGCAGAAGTCAGTACAATACATCGGGAAAATACCGGTACGGTTGGGCACCCATTTCAGTGTCTGTGTTTCACCCGGCATAATCAGCAGTTCGGCATTGGCCGCTCCTTTAACTGCAAAACCATGCGGCACATCCCAATCCTGTTCCAGGTTGGTTACATGGAAATAAACTTCATCCCCCAGTTTCACGCCTTCAATATTATCCGGGGCAAAGTGTGAGCGGATAGACGTCATATAAACATGCACCTTATTACCTTCCCTGACCACCTTGGCCTCGGGTTCGCCTTTCGCTACATAAGGATTGGTGTTCTCATCAATCTTGAAGAATTTAACGGAACGGTTTTTAATGAGATCAGCCGGTGCAGCCTGCGCATAGTGCGGCTCGCCGATGGTGGGGAAGTCGAGGATCAGCTGCATCTTCTCGCCGCTGATATCATACAGCTGTGCACTTTGTGCCAGTTCAGGACCGGTAGGCAGGTAACGGTCTTTGGTAATTTTATTGTACGCGATCAGGTATTGACCGGTGGGTTTCTTGGTGTCACCACCGGGGATGCAAAGGTGACCAACAGAATAGTAAGTGGGCACGCGATCCACCACGGCAAGGTCCTTGATATTCCATTTCACCACTTCACTGGAAACGAAGAAAGTGGTATACGCAAAACCTTTACCGTCAAACTCCGTATGCAGCGGTCCGAGGCCGGGCTTCTTCACTTCTCCGTGAAGGGCAGCGTCATACTTGATAACGGGAATGCCTTCAAACTCGCCTTCAAATGCTTTATCGGCGATGGCTTTCTGCATTTTATCGAAACTGAATACCGGAATAAGGGCTGCCAGTTTACCACTGCCAACAATATATTCACCTGTGGGATCTACATCACATCCGTGGGGTGATTTGGGACAGGGCATGAAATAGCAGATATCTTTCAGTTCTTTGGCATCCAGCACCGTAACCTCGTTCAGGATTTCAGAGGTGGCGGTGTGTGATTTTTCGTTATAACGGTTACGGGCATATTTGGCAGCCACTTTACGGCCTTTTCCGGCCTTGAGGTATTCTTCTGCTTTTTTCCAGTTCACCGCCATAATGAAGTCCTTGTCTTTCTGGCTCGCGTTTACTTCCAGCAAGGTATTGGCCTGTTCTGTATTATAGCAGCTGAAGAAGAACCAGCCATGGGATTTACCCTTGCCGGCATGGCTCAGATCAAAGTTCACACCCGGGCATTCAATCTGGAAGGCGAGATCCATTTTTCCGTCTTCCTTGCCCACACTGATGAAGCTGATGTAGCCTTTGAAGTTTTGTTTGTAGGTATTGATGGGTACATCCCCGTTCACATTATCCGGCGGTACGCTGAACCGTGTACCGGCCACCACGTACTCGGTGTTTTCCGTAATGAAGGGAGAGCTGTGGTTACCTGCGCTGTTAGGCAACTCGATGATTTCGGCGGTGCGGAAAGTAGTCAGGTCAATCCGGGCCACACGGGGGGTGTTGTTGGCGTTGCCAAAAACCCAGCGACCGTCTATTTCGCCATTGGTTTGCGACAGTTCCGTATGGTGAAGGTCATCCCAGGGCACAAAGCCATGTGATGTATTCAGCATGGGCTTTGATTCCTCACTGTAACCATAGCCTTTCTCGGGATCCACGGAAAAAACAGGAATCACGCGGAGCAAACGGCCGCTGGGCAAACCATATACACTCATTTGTCCGCTGAAACCACCGGAAACAAAATTATAAAACTGGTCGTACTTGCCGGGTGGCACATAGGCTTTGGCCGCTGCGCCTGCATCCACTGCAGAACCCGCGTTTTTGGGTTTGCAGGAACTGATTAAAGAAGCCGCGCATACTGTAATCGCGAGTACACGCAGCAGGTTGTTGTTATATTTCATATAAAGCTGATTTTAAAAAAGCAGTTAAGAAGGGTATGCGGCACCGTTATTTAACGCCGTCGTTTTTACGCATAAATTCATACAGTGAACGCGCTTCATCATCAGTGAGGTTCTGGTTGGGCATACGCACGAGGCATATTTCCAGCTGCGCCTGTGCGGCCGGGTCCTTATTCAGCATCACATCCGTGTTGGTCATGAAGTTCATGATCCAGGCTGCCGTACGGCGCTTGGTAACATCTTTCCAGCCGGGTCCAACGAGTTTTTCGTCTGTGAGTTTGTGGCAACTGCCGCATTTAACTCCATACGTCTTCTCGCCATTTCCCGCCATGGCAGCATCCAGGGTAGCAGGGATCTCAACATTGGTAAACTTACCCTCACCGCGATGGGGATCATAGGAGGGATTCCCGCTTTCAGTAGTGGCATTCTTGGATGCGTCATAGGGATCTGCAGCTTTTTCCTGGCCCGCCTGCTGGCCACCGCCACAGGCTGCCAGGAAGGCGCCGGCGGCGAACATGATGATCAGTTTTTTCATAATCAGGTATTTTTTTTAATTTGACGATGCAATGTTAGTTTGCCCTGTTTCACCCTTTTATGAGTTGAATCATGTTTAATGCCTGTATTGGTTTTCAACCGCCTGAAACATGGATAAACAGGCCGAAAACTGACAACAATCATGTGCCTGTCCATTGAATATCATCTCCGGCCCCGGTACCCCCGGATAGTTTTGGCCTTTATTGAAATAAGTGAATGACCATTGACATCGATATACTGCTCACCACGGGTGCTGCCTACAAAAAAGTGGCTGCCGGAGATATTATCTTCAACGAAGGCGGTACCTGCACATTTTATCACCAGCTGGTGAGCGGCAGTGTACGCTGGCTGAATATTGATGAGGAAGGCAATGAATTCATACAGAATATGATTGAGCCCGGGGAATGTTTCGGAGAACTGCCCCTGTTTGATGATGGCCCCTATGCTGCCAGCGCCATAGCGGATACTGAATCGGTCATCATCCGGCTGCACCGCAATGAATTTCATCAGCTGATCCGTCAGCGGCCCGATATCCATTTCGCTTTTTCAAAGCTAATGGCCGAGCGGCTCCGTTTCAAATTTTTGCTGATGAAAGAACTGGCAACGCATAACCCGGAACGCACCATCCGCACCCTGCTGGAATACCTGAAACGAGAGCGGAAGCACGTGTGCAATGAATGTAATAAAGTGATGCTTACCCGTCAGCACATTGCCCGCATGACCGGTTTACGGGTGGAAACCGTTATCCGTACCATCCGTCATCTGCATGAAAAGGGACTGGTGACTATCGAAAGAGGGAAAATTTTCTGCTGAGCACAGCGGCTCTTATATACAATCTGCCTGTTTTTTTCCCATGAATGCAGTGTTTATGATCTGAATCACAAGACTTACCTGCCTGCTTACTTTTCTTTGCTGCTGATATGAACCAGCCCGTTCTTCAACGCTACACCCGCATCGCCTTACTGAATATTTTACTGGTGGCCGGTATCGGTGTTTTACTCCGGTATAAAATTGCTTTCTACTTTCCCTGGGTTGATCAGAAACACCTGCTGCACGGACATTCACATTTTGCCTTCAGCGGCTGGGTGAGCCACCTGCTGATGCTGATGCTGGTTCGCTACCTGGCAGCCCACCGGCGTGATGATACCTGGCAGCGCTACCGGTGGATACTCATTGCAAACCTGGTGACCGCTTACGGGATGCTGCTGAGCTTTGCCTGGCAAGGTTATGGGGCAGTATCCATCAGTTTTTCCACTTTATCGATCTTTATTTCCTACTTCTTCGCAGCCAGGTTTTTCAAAGACCTGCAGGCACTTCCTTTCCGTCATACAGGACACAGCTGGATGAAAGCATCCTTATTCTTTAATGTCCTTTCTTCACTCGGCGCTTTTTCACTGGCATGGATGATGGCCACCCGGAATATCCACCAGGAAGGCTATCTCGCGGCCGTATATTTCTTCCTTCATTTCCAGTATAATGGCTGGTTCTTCTTCGGCTGCATGGGACTGGCCTCTGTATCACTGCTGCAGAGTTTGCCCGAGCCCCTGCACCGCCGGGTATACCTGCTGTTCGTATTCGCCTGTATTCCGGCCTATGTGCTGTCTGCACTCTGGCTGCCCCTGCCCTCCTGGATGTATATCCTGGTAGTATTATCTGCCGTTTGCCAGGTGCTGGGATGGGGATGGCTGCTGCAGGGAATTGCCAGGCAATATGCCTCCATTCGTACCCTTGCAGGAAAAGCAGGATGGCTGGTGTTTTTACCCGCCCTCGCCCTGAGCATCAAACTGCTGCTGCAACTGGGATCCACCATACCGGCGCTAAGTAAACTGGCATTTGGGTACCGCCCGGTAGTGATTGGTTACCTGCATCTCATCCTGCTGGGTGTGATCAGCCTTTTCCTGATCGCCTACCTGGTGCAGCAGGAGATACTGCGCGACAGTAAGGCCCTGCGCCGGGCCCTGACAGTGACTATCAGCGGCATCATCCTGAATGAACTCCTGTTGATGGTACAGGGTGTCGCGGCTATGCAAACCATTCCCCTGCCCCTGATCAATGAAGCGCTGCTGCTGGCGGCAGTGCTGATTTTCACCGGACTCCTGCAGTTATTCCTGAGCCAGCGGACACAGCCTGAACTTTCATCCACCCGATCTGATCATCTTTAAATATCATCCATATGCAACAACTTGAAGAACTGACGCTCGCCACCATCGTATCCACCGATCACCGGGTTGTACCGGTACTGGAACAATACCAGCTCGATTTCTGCTGTAAGGGAAAAAGAACCCTTTCACAGGCCTGTACAGAAAAAGGTCTTCCCCTGCGGGAAGTAACCGAAGCGCTGTCAAAAAGCATGCAGGACAAAGTAACGGAAACGGATAACCCCGAAATGATGGATACCGAGCAGCTGATCAGCCACATTGTGCTCACCCACCACCAGTATGTACTGCAGTCGATGCCGCTGATAGAGGACCATCTCACGAAAGTGGCTTCCAAGCATGGAATACACTATCCGTACATGTATGAGGTGCTGGATTTGTTTACCCGGGTGAAACAGGAATTGTATTTACACCTGCAGAAGGAAGAGCGGATCCTGTTTCCGCGTATCCAGGAAATTTCTTCCCTTCACCGTTTCAACCAGAAGCGCATGATTGATCCTGCTTATGTAAACGGACCGGTAGACGTAATGGAACACGAACACGATCATGCGGGTACCATCATGTACCGCATCCGGGAACTGACCAATAATTACGCTGCACCCGAAGGCGCCTGCACCACCTTCAGACTGGTACTGGAAGAGCTGAAAGCATTTGAGGCCGACCTGCACCAGCATGTGCACCTTGAAAACAATGTGTTGTTCCCCCGTGCTGAAAAAATGCTGCAGGAAGTATCAGCCTGATTTTATTTCAGTAGCGGAAAAAGATTTCCGTTGCGCCATAGCCGTACCGGCTCATATATTGGTTAACGAAGGAGCGTACTTCTTTTTTGGTGCGAAGAAAGTCGTGAATTTCATCCCGCAGCCTGCCCTCACCCACCCCGTGAATCACAATCATGGACGGAAGATGATGCGCAAGGGCCAGCTCGAAATATTTCTCAAACTCACGCAGCTGGATATCCAGGATTTCCGGGGTATCCATATACTCCCAACGGTCGGTGATTTTATCAATATGCAGATCAATCACCGACCGCGCGGGCGGCAGGTGTTCCCGGATGCGGCCCGCATCGTACACTTTGAAACCTGCATGATGCAATTTGCTCAGATCCATTTTCTCCTCCTCCACCCTGTCAGGATACTCTTCAAACAGCAGGTAGGAAAAGCCGGGTTCATTTTTCCGGCGGAGCTCATCCAGTTTTTTAAACAACTGCTTTGCTTTCAGTTTTACTTCCGTTTCAAAGAAGGGGGCTTTCTTTTTATCAGCCTCCGCCAGTGAAAACTCCACGCAGAACCTGGGATTATCGCTGAGGTCTTCGAGCGGCACATCATGCAGGTAAAAATCCTGCAGGGGCCGCAGGTCATTGGGCAGTTCGAAATGAGCTATCCCGCCGGCATAAAGCCGGTACGTAAAATGAAGATGCAGGGGCGTCTGGTTAACCAGGTGCAGCCTGAACTTCTCCACCACATCATCATCGAAAATATCTTTATCGAACACAGGCAGAAAATAGAGATACACCCCCTTGCCTTCCTGCAAACGGGGGGCCGCTTTTTCTTTGCGCACCGAATCGATGTAGATGGTTTTCTTCACCGGAGGCTGTTTCTTCTCGGTGAACATTTTAAAGTAGGGGAAATCAATCTGGTCCTGGTAAGCGGGAAACTTCACTCCCTTAACTTCGATCATCACCATTTTATCACTGATGATGTCGATCACCTTACCTTCTTCCTGGGTATGGAGTACTATGATTTTATCGCCGATTTCGTATTTCATGCCTGCGCCTCGTTGAGTGCGCAAAGTTACGAAAGGAGCAGGCTTGTATCAGCCCTTTGCGAGCCGGCTTTTACGGAAGCCGTACAGAAGGTAGATCACCAGGCCCAGCAGCAGCCAGCTGGCAAACCAGGCCCAGTTGCGGGCTGTCATGCCGGTGAGCAGGTACAGACAGGTGGTAAGCCCCATCAGCGGAATCAACGAATATTGACGGATGAAGCTGATGACACTGAGTGCCAGGCAGAGGCCCCAGAAAATGATCGTACTGATGTGCAGGGTTTGCTTGGCGGTGAGTGCATCCGCGAGGTTGTGCTGAATCACATCCGTGCGGGCGGGATCAATTCCGGCTACTGCCGCCTTGGCTTCCGCATCCGTGAGGCGGAAATCGAGCAGGTGGGCAAAATAATCGGGTAAGAACCAGTGAAGCGCTGCCAGGGTACCCAGTACCAGCAACGGAAAAATATAACGGCCGTTGATATAGGGAATATGAAAGCGTCCGGCTTCCTTTTCCCGCCGGGGAATCAATAACACGCCTCCGCATACCAGTACAAAGGCGAAGAGGGTGGCAATGCTGGTGAAATCGAGCACAAAGGTTTTATCGGTAAAGAGGATAGGAAGGCCCACTACCAGACCGGTTACTATCGTAGAAAAAGATGGGGTTTTGTAAGTGGGATGAATCTTCCTGAAAACGGGTGGCAGCAAACCATCGCGGCTCATGCTCATCCAGATGCGGGGCTGCCCCATCTGGAATACCAGCAATACGCTCGTCATGGCCACCACGGCAGCGATCGAAACAAAAAACTGCATCCACCCCACGTTCAGCCGCTCCGGTTCAAAGATGAAGGCCAGCGGGTCACCTACCCCGTCGAACTGGCGGTAATCCACCGCGCCGGTAAGCACCAGTGTGAGGAGAATGTAAACCACTGTGCAGATAACCAGGGAAAGAATCATACCCCGCGGCAGATCGCGCTGCGGGTTACGGCTTTCTTCTGCCAGTACACTCACCGCATCAAAACCTATATAGGCAAAGAATACGCCGCTTACAGCAGCCATCACCCCGCTGAATCCATTGGGCATGAAGCTCTGAACGCCTTCATGATTTTCCGGAAGCCAGTTGAAGCTGAGGCCCCGCGAAAAAATGAGGTAGCCGCCTACGATAATCACGAGGGCCACTACCGCCATTTTCAGCCATACCATGAGGTTACTCACATTCCGGCTTTCTTTGATACCGCGGTACACCAGGAGGGTGATGAAGAGATTAATCACCAGTGCGGGCAAATCAAAAATGATGCGCTGCCCGGCAATACTGGGCGCTCCGTCCCAGGCTTTGTGTACAGACAGCTGGGTGCTGCCCTCTTTCAGCGCATGTTTCACTTCCATGTAGCTGGTGCAGAGATACTCCGGCAGGTGTATATTGAGCCGGGCCAGGAAGGAAGTGAAATAATCGCTCCAGCTGTAGGCTACATAAATATTACCGATAGAATACTCCATGATCAGCGCCCAGCCGATGATCCACGCAAACAGTTCGCCGAAGGAAGCATAGGCATAGGTATAGGCACTACCGGCAACGGGTATCCTGCTTGCAAATTCAGAGTAACAAAAAGCGGTGAAGGCACAGGCAATAGCTGTAATAATGAACAGGATCACGACACCCGGACCACCACTGAATACCGCCCCACCCAGGCTGCTGAAGCTGCCGGCGCCGAGAATGGCGGCGATGCCGAAAAAGGTGAGGTCTTTCAGGCTGAGTACCCGGTGCAGGCCCTGGCCCGCGTGCGGATCATCCCCGCCCTCCGACAGAATACTCGAAATTTTTTTCGTGCGGAACAGTTGGTTCAACATGCAGTGAGGATTGGTAAAAAAGCAATATAGGAAATTAAGCCGTTATCAGCGGTTACGCCGGATCAGGTAGAGGGCGAGTTCCCGGAGTGGTTCTTTGCGCTTCGATACCACCGCTATTTCATCCAGGTGGGTCAGTGCCGTTTGAAGGTATTGTTCTTTGAGCGATTCCGCCCAGTCATGCACACCCGCTGCGCGGTAAATCTCCAGCACCTGCTCCACTTTATCCGGCGGATTACTGCCCAGCAAATGCGTTAACTGTTGCCGGTGCGGTTCACTGGCTGTTTCCAGCGCCCGGATCATCAGGAATGTTTTTTTATTGGAAAGAATATCTCCGCCCACCTGTTTGCCAAAACTGGCCGGGTCGCCAAAAGCATCCAGGTAATCGTCCTGAACCTGGAAGGCAATGCCCAGGTTTTTTCCAAAGCCGTACAGATGCTGCTGATTGCGTTCCCCGGTACCTGCCAGCAGGGCACCCAACTGCAGACTGGCAGCCAGCAGTACGGATGTCTTCAGGGTGATCATGTTCAGGTATTCGTCCAGGTGCACAGTGTCACGCTGTTCAAAATCCATATCCAGCTGCTGCCCCTCACACACTTCGGCTGCCGTACGGTTGAAAAGCTGCAGTACCGGTTGCAATACCTGTGGCTGCAGAGTACTGAGGCATTCATAACATTTTACAAGCATCACATCACCTGCCAGCAGGGCGGTATTGACGCCATATTTTTCATGCACCGTAGGCATACCCCTGCGAACGGGTGCACGGTCCATGATATCATCATGGATCAGGCTGAAATTATGAAAGAGCTCGATGGCCCGGGCCACTTCCCAGGCATCCGGATGTATATCTCCAAACAGTTCGTTCCCCATCAGTACGGCCACCGGCCTTACCCTTTTTCCGCCCAGTTGCAGGATATACTGCGCGGGATCATACAAGGTAGCTGTGTGATCAGGGAAATGCCGGGTATTGAAACGGGTTTCAAATAGTGCGGAAAGTGCTGAAAAAGATTGCATGGTTGAATGGCTAAAAAACGGATACGGTATCCTGATTATTTTTTTCTTTTTTTAGCGGAAGACCGGGAGCCAGCAGATTTTCCGGCTGCTTTTTTCCGGGCCGCAGGCTGGCTGTGTTCCCAGTGATAATCCAGCTGGCGTTTATCGAGGTTGGCGGCCGCTACACGGATCTGTACGGCATCCCCCATCCTGAATTTCATTTTGGTGCGTTGCCCCACCAGGGCATAATCAGCTTCATCCAGTTTGAAATCATCGTATTCACTGAGATCGCGGACGGATACCAGCCCCTCACATTTATGCAGCACGGTTTCTACGAAGAAACCAAAACTGGTAACCCCGCTGATCACGCCATCGAAGGTTTCTCCCAGGAATCCCTGCATGTATTCCACCTGCTTATATTTATTGGCGGCACGTTCGGTTTCCATGGCCTTGCGCTCGCGCTCGCTGCAATGCTTGCACTTCTCTTCCATCTTCTTATCAACCACAATATTCTTATCAATGCATTGCTGCAAAACCCGGTGCACCATCACATCCGGATAGCGGCGGATCGGGGAAGTAAAGTGACAGTAATGTTCAAAGCCCAGTCCGTAATGCCCGATATTGCTGGTAGTGTATAAGGCTTTCGCCATGGTTCGGATGCCCAGCTGTTCCAGTACATGCTGTTCCGGTTTACCCTGCACATCGCGGAGCAGATTATTGAAAGAACTGGCTACGGCTGCTTCATCATGCACATCGAAGCGGTAACCGAATTTACGGGCAAAGGCGGCGAAAGGTTTCAGCTTTTCATCATCGGGCGTATCATGTATCCGGTATGGAAAAGGAACGGGTTCCTTGTTGATCCGTATCTTGTCTACATACTCTGCCACCGTGCGGTTGGCCAGGAGCATAAATTCTTCAATGAGCTGGTGGGCTTCAAAACTTTCCTTGATCACCACACCGAGTGGTTTTCCGTGTTCATCCAGTTTGAAACGCACTTCCTGGGAAGAGAAATTGATGGCCCCATTGGCAAAACGTTCCCTGCGCAGCTGCTGGGCCAGTTCGTTGAGCAGGAGCACCGGTTTGTGATGCAGTCCTTCTTTGGTTTCAATAATCTGCTGCACTTCCTCGTAGGTGAAGCGGTGATCACTGTGAATAACGGTACGGCCTATCCACTTATGTTTCACCACCGCTTTATTGGTGATCTGGAAGATGACGGAAAATGTATATTTATCCTCATGCGGGCGCAGTGAACACAATTCATTGCTGATGCGTTCGGGCAGCATGGGATTCACGCGGTCGGGCAGGTACACACTGGTAGCGCGCTCATAGGCGCTTTTATCCAGCGGACTGTTGGGTTTTACGAAATGGCTCACATCCGCGATGTGTACACCGATTTCATAACAGCCGTTATCCAGGTTACGGATGCTGAGCGCGTCATCAAAATCCTTGGCGTCTTCCGGATCAATGGTGAAGGTGAGGATATCGCGGCAATCGCGGCGTTTGCGTAACTCCTCGCGGGTGATATCCGGCGAAAGTTTTTCCGCATCGCTCAGTACAAGGCTGTCGAAGCCAAGCGGAAACCCGCCATCAATCAGCAGCCCCTGCATGGCCATATCATTGAGGTCGCTGCCCTGCAGAACACCGGTTACCCGGCCTTCGGGTTTACGGTCACCCTTCTCCCACTTCACCAGTTGCACGAGCACCCGCTGTCCATCCTGGGCGCCCCCCAGTGATTCTTTGGGGATATAGAAATCAGGTACCGGCTTATCGGTGGCCGGTGTAAAAAAGGAAAAATGTTCACTTACCTGGATATTGCCGATAAAGCTCAGTTGTTTGCGTTCCACCACATCGGTGATCACCCCTTCGCGCCGCCGGCTGCCCAGTTCGGGTTTCAGTAATACTTTGACAGTATCGCCATGCAGGGCCCGGTTAAAATCGCTGGGACGCACCACGATATCCTCTTCCAGTCCTTCCACGATCACATACCCCATACCACTGCGGGAGATATCCAGTCGCCCGGTATATTCATGGGCGGTCTTTGTTTGCTTTCGCTTACTCATACGATTAATGGGGTATTTTACCCCTTTCCTGAATCAGGGTGAACGGCGTTTGTTTGTTGTGTATGCTTTGCGCATAACTTTTTGCGCCGGCATGCCGCATTCCGTTAATTTTACGGCCCCCGGTGCCCAAAAGGCACTTCATGCAATGTAAATACAAAATATCACATAGCAGTAAACCCTTCCTGGTGCAGCCCCTCACAAATTCTCCACAGAAAGTACTCACCCGAACCATCTGGCAGTTATCATTGGTCAGTTTGCTGACGGATATGGCCGGGGAGATGCTGTACCCTGTTACGCCGGTTTACCTGAAAAGCATCGGCTTTTCGATCCTGCTCATTGGTGTGCTGGAGGGTTTTGCGGAAGCGGTGGCTGGTTTGAGTAAAAGTTATTTCGGGAGTATGAGCGACCGGATGGGCCGGCGACTGCCCTTTGTACAGATCGGGTATGGGCTCAGTGCGCTCTGCCGTCCGCTGATGGCGCTTTTCACGTGGCCTTTATGGGTTTTCATGGTGCGTACCCTGGAGCGGCTGGGTAAAGGCATCCGTACCGGGGCAAGGGATGCCTTGCTGAGCGATGAAGCCAGCCCCGCCACCAAGGGCACTGTTTTTGGATTTCACCGCAGTATGGATACGCTGGGTGCAGTGCTGGGTCCGGCCATCGCCCTGCTCTACCTGTATTTTTATCCCGGTAATTATATCATGCTCTTTTACCTGGCGTTTTTTCCAGGCCTGGCGGCTATTATTGCCACCCTGCTGATCAGGGAGAAACCCGCCGTAAAATCTTCTGCAACGCCCAAAAGCAAACTCAATTTTTTTGCTTTTATCAGCTACTGGAAAAAGAGCCCCGCTGAGTACCGTAAACTGGTAGCCGGCCTGCTCTTCTTTGCACTCTTCAACAGCTCTGATGTTTTCCTGTTGCTGAAACTGAAAGAAAACGGATTACCTGACAGTACTGTAATCGGCGTTTATATCTTCTATAACCTGGTATACGCGCTGATGGCCTATCCGGTGGGTATACTGGCTGATAAACTGGGATTGAAGAATATTTTCCTGGCCGGGATCCTGCTCTTTGCCGTGGTGTATGCCGGCTTCACCCAGGAGGCACCACTCTGGGTATCGGCCATTCTTTTTTTACTGTATGGCGTATATGCAGCCGCCACAGAAAGTGTTTCCAAAGCCTGGATCAGCAATATTGCCGACCGGGGGGATACCGCCACCGCGATCGGCACCTACATGGGGTTTCAGAGTATTGCCACCCTGGTAGCCAGCAGTGTAGCAGGGCTCATCTGGTACCGCTTTGGTTCGGCAGCTACTTTTGGTATTACTGCGGGAGCTGCCTTGCTGGTAGCGCTTTACCTGTCAAGGATACGGTTCACGAGACACGGAAAGGAAGAAAGTTGACAGTTGACGGTTGATGGTTGACAGGAAGAACATCCTAAGGAGGTTATTCGTAATTCATCATTCCCTCTTCCCTGTTCATCATTTAGATGGCGGATGGCAGTTGGCAGATGGCGGGCAGGAAAGTTGACGGTTGATGGTTGACAGGAAGAACATCCTAAGGAGGTTATTCGTAATTCATCATTCCCTCTTCCCTGTTCATCATTTAGATGGCGGATGGCAGTTGGCAGATGGCGGGCAGGAAAGTTGACGGTTGATGGTTGACAGGAAGAACATCCTAAGGAGGTTATTCGATATTCATCATTCCCTGTTCCCTGTTCGATATTCAGATGGCGTATGGCAGTTGGCAGATGGCGGGGAGGAACCTTCTAAGAAGGTGCTTTTAACCTTCCACTTTCAACCTTCAACTTTCAACTATCATAATCCTGGATTGCAATTCATACCTTACCATTCATTTAATAAATAAAACCTTATGCCTCCCTCCTTCTCCCGCCGGCGCTTTCTGGGATTAAGTGCGCTCACGGCACCCCTGCTTGCGATGCGGTCTTTTGCGGAAGCCCCGAAAACGGGTCCGGTGATGTTGTCTACCTGGGATGAAGGCCGTAATGTAAACCATGCCGCCTGGCCTGTATTGAGCAAAGGCGGCCGGGCCCTCGACGCGATTGAAACCGGCGGTATCTACGTGGAAAATACATCCGGCTGCTGTGTGGGGCTGGACGGATATCCGGATCGCGACGGCATCGTAACGCTCGATGCATGCATCATGGATGAAAAATCGAACTGCGGGGCAGTGGCCGGACTGGAGCGTATCAAACACCCCATTTCGGTAGCCCGCAGGCTGATGGAAACCACTCCGCATGTGCTCATTGTGGGGAATGGAGCACAGCAGTTTGCCCTGCAGCAGGGCTTTCCACTTGAAAGCGGCACTTTATCTGCTGAAGCAACGGAGGCCTGGCAGAAATGGCTGAAAGAAAGCAAATACCAGCCGGAGATCAATATCGAAAACAAACCAAAGGGCGGCCCCTTTGCACCTGCGTTTTTCAGCGACGGACAGCCCAATCACGATACCATGGGTATGCTGGCCCTGGATGCCGCAGGCAATTTATCAGGAGGCGTTACCACCAGTGGTATGGCTTTTAAAGTACACGGACGCGTGGGTGATTCAGCGGTGATTGGAGCGGGTTTATATGTTGACAATTCAGCAGGCGCGGCCACCTCCAGCGGCGTAGGTGAAGAGGTCATCCGGCATTGCGGCACACATCTGGTAGTGGAATTCATGCGCCGGGGATACAGTCCGCAACAGGCTTGTAAACTGGTCGTGGAACGCATCATCCGCCGTGATCCTGTCAAAGCACGCAGTATCCAGGTAGGGTTCATAGCCATCGACCGCAAAGGCCGCACAGGCGCCTGGGCCCTCCAGGATGGTTTCACCTATGCACTGAAAACCGGGGATACGGATACCATCCTCCGGTCAGGATTCAGTTTAAAAGCCTCCCATTAAACATAATATGCAGTACGAATTAGAAATCATCGGGTTCAACCTGGCCTCCTGCAGGCTGGCCCAGGATGCCGGGGCTACCCGCATCGAATTGTGCAGTAACCCGGCAGAAGGCGGCACCACCCCCTCTTTCGGTTTCATAGAAGCCGCCCGGAAATTATTACATATTGAATTGTACCCCATGCTGCATCCCCGGGGTGGCGACTTTTTGTATTCCGCGGAAGAATGTAGCGCCATCGAAGCCGATCTGCGCCTCTGTAAATCACTGGGCTGTGATGGTGTAGTGATAGGCCTGTTGTTACCGGATGGCCGGATTGACTACGACCGCACTGCCCGGATGGTGGAGTTGGCCTACCCTATGGGCGTCACTTTTCACCGGGCTTTCGACCGTTGTGCGGAGCCGCTGGCAGCGCTGGAACAGATCATCCAGACCGGCTGTGAACGGATCCTCACCAGCGGGCAACAACCCACTGCCCCGGAAGGGGTGGCACTGATCCGCCAGCTGGTGGAGCAGGCCGGCAGCCGCATCAGCATTATGCCCGGCAGTGGTGTGCGGAGCAGTAATATACTCACCCTGGCGGAAGAAACCGGCGCCTATGCGTTCCACAGTTCAGCGCGGGTACTGGTCGGCAGTACCATGCAGCACCGGAATGCATCGATGAAGGAAGATCTCGGCATGGTGATGGTGAATCCGGAGGAAGTTAGCCGGATGGCCAAAGCCCTGCAATCCCTGGAACAGCCTGATCCGGCAGGGTTTGTTGAATAATTCAACACATGGTCGCCTTTTCCGGTAAACAACCCCCTGTTTCCATGCGTTAACCCTTTCCCAAAATTGACTACCAGGGATTATATGGTTGTTTGAAATCATTATCTTGCCCGCTGAACCAAATGCGTTTGCATGAAGCAATTTTCCTTATTATTCAATATCCTCCTTACCGCCGCTGTTGCCACCCTTTTTTACCTGCATTTTGCAGGTGACAAACATACCTGCAAACCGGCTTCACTCATCTCCCCCTCTAAAGACAGTTGTGCCCTTGGACACGTGATGGCGTATGTGCAAATGGATTCTGTGTACGAGAAAGTGACCTATATCCAGCAAAAGCAAAAAGAACTGGACAACGAACAGAACCAGATCGCCCGCCAGTACCAGGACGCCTATGCACAGCTCGAAAGTAAGAGCGCCGGTTTTGCGCAAAAAGGCAACAGCGCTTCCCAGCAGGAAATGGAGGCGTTCCGGGAGAAACTTTACCAGGAGCAACAGGCCATTGAAGCGAAAAAGCAAAACCAGGCCCAGCAGATGGCGCTCCGCCGCAACCAGGTAATGGAAGAAATTCAAAAAAACATGCGCAGCTTCCTGGATGAATTTAATAAAGACAAACGCTACTCCTATATCGTGGCCACCGGCACGGGGATGGACATCCTGCTGTACAAAGACTCTACCCACAACATCACTGCGGAAGTGATTGAAGGACTCAACCGCCAGTTCAGCCAACAGGCAGCCAAAAAATAATTCCCGCCGGTTTTAATTATCTTAGGGCGCTCACTGCAGCCCTTTTTTTTTGATGCACCGGGTCAGGTTTAATGTACCTGCATTAAAAAATTACAGGCAGCATTGTTTCAACCGCCCGTTTACTATGACGCAAAACACCACCCCTGCCTCCGGCAACTCCGGTTTCAAGGCCTCCCTGGGCCTTTTCGATGCCACCATGATTGTGGCCGGCTCCATGATTGGCTCCGGTATTTTTATTGTGAGCGCTGATATGCTGAAAGACCTGGGCAGCGCAGGCTGGCTCATTGCGGCCTGGCTGATCACCGGCTTCATGACCCTGACCGCCGCCCTCAGCTATGGCGAACTCAGCGCTATGTATCCGCGCGCGGGCGGACAGTATGTGTACCTCAAGGAAGCCTACAATCCTCTGGTAGGCTTCCTGTATGGCTGGAGTTTTTTCTCCGTGATCCAGACGGGCACCATCGCCGCGGTGGGTGTTGGCTTTGCCAAATTCGCGGGTTATTTCTTTCCGGCCCTGGCCTGGGAAGATGCCAATACCTTCCGGGTAGCGGGACTCACCATTCACTACGCGCAGCTGGTAGCCATTGTGCTGATTGTATTACTAACGTTTATCAATACCCGCGGCATTGAAGCCGGGAAGCTGATACAAACCATTTTTACCTCCACCAAGCTGCTGTCATTGTTCGGGCTGATCATTGCCGGTTTCCTCGCTTTTAACGCCGATGTTTGGGCAAAGAACTGGGAAAATGCCTGGAACCTCCGTCATATCAAGGCTGCGGCAGGCAGTTTCAGCTACGAGCCACTGCTCACGGGCGCCGCACTGGGTGCGATGGCCAGCGCCATGGTGGGCAGCATATTCAGCAGCGACGCCTGGAACAACGTTACCTTTATCGCCGGCGAAATCAAAAACCCTAAACGTAATATAGGGCTCAGTCTCTTCCTGGGCACCCTCATAGTAACGGTGATCTATATCCTCGCCAACCTGGTGTACCTCGCCACCGTTCCGCTGGAGCAGTTGGCCTATGCAACCGACAACCGGGTAGCCCTGAGCGCCTCTGAAGCGATCTTCGGAAGCAGCGGCACCATCATCATCGCGATCATGATTATGATTTCCACTTTTGGTTGCAACAACGGCCTGATCCTCGCCGGTGCACGGGTGTATTATACCATGGCCAACGACCGGCTCTTTTTCCGCAATGCAGGCAAACTGAATGAAAAAAGCGTGCCTGCCTGGGCCCTTTGGATCCAGTGCCTGATGGCTTCGGCACTTTGCCTCAGCGGCCGTTACGGCGATCTGCTGGATATGGTTTCCTTTATTGTAGTGATATTCTATATGCTCACGATTGCCGGCATCTTTATCCTTCGGAGAAAATATCCCGATGCCGAACGGCCTTACAAAGCATTCGGCTATCCCTTACTACCGGTACTGTATATCCTCATGGGACTGAGTTTCTGCGGACTGCTGATCATTTACAAACCGGCATTCACCTGGCCGGGACTATTGATAACGCTTGCCGGTATTCCCCTTTATTATATGGCTGTAAGGAACAGAAAATAAGTGCATTCAATATGAACAGCGCATTGTGCAATACTATTTTTGAGCAAAGTATCCGGGATTACCATGTCACTGACCACGTGGACAGTCCCCTGCAGAACCCCTGGCCTGCTGAACAGTTGATTGAACATTTGCTGTATCACAAAAACTGGATCGATACCGTGCAATGGCACCTGGAAGATATAATCCGCAACCCGTTGATTGATCCGGTGGAAGCGCTGGCCATCAAACGACGCATCGACCGCTCCAACCAGGAACGCACCGACCTGGTGGAATATATCGACAGCTGGCTGCTGGATCATTTTAAGGACGTGAGACCGCTTCCTCATGCGGCTATCAATACGGAAAGTCCGGCCTGGGCCATCGACCGCCTCTCCATCCTGGCCCTGAAGATTTATCACATGCAGGCGGAAGTAAACCGCCCCGATGCGGAACCGGAACATGTGGCTGCCTGTACAGTCAAACTGCAGATACTGCTTGAACAGCGGGTGGATCTTTCGGCAGCCATCGATGCACTGCTGGCAGAAATTGCAGCCGGCAGCAAATACATGAAAGTGTATAAGCAGATGAAAATGTACAACGATCCGCAACTCAATCCAGTATTGTATCAACAGCCCAAGTGAGCGCGCCGCAGCATATACTCGTGATCCGTTTCTCCGCCCTGGGCGATGTGGCCATGACGGTGCCCGTGCTGCAACAGGCCCTGCAACAAAATCCGCAGCTGCAGATCACTGTTGTATCCCAGGCTTTTTGTGAACCCCTGTTTGCCGGCCTGGAACGATGCCAGTTTTATCCGGCTCAACTGAAAACCGTTCATAAAGGGGCTGCCGGCATCTTTACATTGTACAGAGAGCTCGTGAAAAAATACCGGTTCGATGCCGTGGCCGATCTGCATGGCGTGCTCCGCTCCCACCTGCTCCGGTTCTTTTTCCGGCTGGGCGGATACCCCACGGCCGTGATTGATAAAGGAAGAGCCGCTAAAAAAGCGCTGACACGCCGGACCGATAAAGATTTCCGGCAACTCACCAGCAGTTTTGAAAGGTATGCTGCGGTGCTGGCTGATTTGGGCCTGACAATTAAATTACATGCACAGCAACCCGTTTACCGGCAGTCCAAGCAACTGCCAGTCGAAATAAAAACAGAGAAGCCTTGGATCGGCATTGCGCCCTTTGCCCAGCATCGGGAAAAGATGTACCCGGTTGAAAAAATGAAACTGGTCGTAGAAAAACTGGCCCACCAGTACACGGTGCTGTTATTTGGTGGAGGAAAAGAAGAAGCAGCGGTTTTACAGGAGTGGGCTGATCACATTCCAGGCGTACTGAATATGGCCGGCCAATATTCGCTGAAAGAGGAGCTGGCGTTGATCAGCAGGCTTTCGGTGATGATCAGCATGGATTCTGCCAATATGCACCTGGCTTCCCTCTATGGTGTTCCGGTTGTCAGCATCTGGGGCGCCACACATCCCTTTGCCGGGTTTTATGGATGGGGACAGTCCACGGAAAATATCATCTCTAAAAATCTCTCCTGCAGACCCTGTTCTGTTTTCGGTAACAAGCCCTGCTGGCGCGGAGATCATGCCTGCATGCAGCAGATTACCCCGGAAGAGATTGTGGAGCGGGTGGTTAAAATGTTGAAGGTTGAAAGTTGAAGGTTGAAAGTTGAAGGTTGAAAGTTGAAGGCGCCTTCTTAAAAGGTTCCTATCTGCCATCCGCCATCTGAATAACGAACAGGGAATGATGAATTCCGAAGGTCATGCTCACTTTCACAGGCGGGTCTCCTGGAAGGGACCCGCCGTCGGGCAAATTCAATACATTTTTTGATTCTGCTAACATAAGCGCCGGGTCCCCTGCGGGAGACCCGGCGAGGAAAAAAATGCGCATTCTAAGATGAGGCTTCCCTGCCATCCGCCAACTGCCATCCGTCAACCAGTTATAGAAGGTTCTTTCTGTCAACCGTCAACCATCAACCGTCAACTTTCTTCCCCGCCATCCGCCAACTGAATGATGAACAGGGAACAGGGAATGAAGAATTGCGAATAACCCCCTTAGAAGGTTCTTCCCTGCCATCTGCCAACTGCCATTAGCCATCTGAATAACGAACAGGCAATGATGAATATCGAATAATCTCCTTAGAAGGTTCTTCCCGTCAACTGTCAACCATCAACCATCAACTTTTCCCTCCGGCATCGTTGCCGTAAATTCTGCTTGTAAGGTTATGATTTGCTGTCTTACATTGCAGTAAAGCCCGCCATATGCACCGCCGTTCATTCATCCACTACTCTGCAGCCACCGGTGCTGCCCTGTTGCTTCATCCACTGGCATCCTTAGCCAAACCCGCATCCGGCAAACTGAAACTGGCCCTGGCAGGTACCGGTCACCGTGGCAGCGGATTCTGGACGCGTGACCTGCTGCGCAACTTCAGTGAACAGGTGAGCCTGGTGGCGCTTTGTGATCACAACCCGGGCAGGCTGCAATATGTAAAAGAAAGCCTTGGACTGTCGTGCTCCCTTTACACCAGCTACGAACAGATGCTTCGGGAGTCCGGAGCAGATACTATCATTGTTACCACGCCTGATTCGGTGCATGACCAGCACATCATCCAGGCGTTACAGGCAGGCAAAGATGTGATTACCGAGAAGCCCATGACAACGGATGAAGACAAATGCCGCCGTATCCTGGAAGCGGAAAAACAAACCGGCAAAAAGGTAACGGTGGCATTCAACTACCGGCACAGTGTACATAATATGCAGGTAAAGGAACTGCTGCACAAAGAACGCGTGGGCAGGATCACCTCCGTGGATTTCAACTGGTACCTCAACGTGCATCATGGCGCGGACTATTTCCGTCGCTGGCATGGTTTACGGGCATTCAGCAATTCATTGTTTGTGCATAAATCCACCCATCACTTCGACCTGCTGAACTGGTGGCTCAACTCCGAACCCGTGGAAGTGAGCGCCTACGGATCACTGGATCATTACGGTAAAAACGGACCCTTCAGGGGTATTTCCTGCCGTACCTGTGCGCACCAGCAGGACTGCCCCTTTTACTGGGATATCAGTAAAGACGAAAGGCTGAACAACCTCTATGCAAAAAATGAAAAACACGATGGTTACCTCCGCGATGGATGTGTATTCAGAAATGAAATTGATATTTACGATAAGATGTCGGCTCAGATCCTGTACGCCAATGGAGTGATAGCCAACTATTCGCTCACCACCTATTCACCCTACGAGGGCTGGCAGATCGCATTCAATGGCATGAAGGGAAGACTGGAAACCTGGGAAGATATCCCCTATCTGCAAAAACTACCGGAAGACCAGTCGCTGAAACATGCCATTGAAATGAGCCAGTCGGATGATGCGGTACCCGGTGAATACCGCGAGATTGTGGTGATGGACAATTTTGCAAAAAACTATGAAGTGTTTACGACGCCTAAAATCCGCGGCGGGCACGGAGGCGGTGATATCCGGATGCACCGGCGCATTTTTGCTGAGCCGAATGACAACCCCTACCATGTGATGGCGGGCACCCGGGACGGTGCCATGTCCATACTGATCGGCATCGCCGCCCGTAAAAGCATTGAACTGAGAAGGCCTGTGAAAATTGCAGAACTGACCGACCTGGTGCCGATGGCGAAAAGATGGGAATCTTGAAAGTTGAAAGTTGAAAGCAGATCGAAATGAAATAGAACCACGAAGCCATGAAGGCATAAAGGAACACGAAGGGAACAAGGAATGTTGAATGATGAATGTTGAATTGTAAATGCGAATTCTAAGAGGGTTCTTCCCTGTCATCCTCCAACTGCCATCGGCCATCTGAATATCAAACAGGGAACAGGGAATGAATAAACCCGAATAACCTCCTTAGAAGGTTCTTCCCTGCCATCCGCCAACTGCCATCGGCCATCTGAATATCAAACAGGGAACAAGGAATGATGAATTCCGAATAACCCTCTTAGGAGGTTCTTCCCGTCAACCGTCAACCATCAACTGTCAACTTTCTTCCCCGCCATCTGCCAACCGCCATCGAAGATTCTTTCCGTCAACCATCAACCATCAACCGTCAACCTTCCTTCCCGTCATCCTTTTTGGCCGGCTCTGCAGATTGCCGTATTTTGCCCACCTGCATGAAAGCCTTTCTGAAGAAAATACTCCGCGCGCTGTATAACGGGTTATTGAGCGACCGGCTGAAAACACGCCTGTTCCCTTTCATCCCGAGCCAACGCATGTTTGCACACCTGCAATACCTGAAGGACCTGGGTTTTGAACCGGGTATGGTGATTGACATCGGCGCTTACCAGGGCAAATGGACGCGGCAGGTGAAGATGATTTATCCGCGCACTCCTTTTGTAATGATTGAACCCCAGGAAGCAAAAGCCGGCTTTCTGAATGCAGTAGCCAGGGAGTTTCAGGACGTGCATTACCATGCAGTGCTTACGGGAAAAGAGGACCTTGTGCAGGTTGCCTTTCATGAAATGGAAACAGGCTCCTCCATTTACCGGGAAAACACGGGCGCGCAGAGTACCCTGAAACATTATACCATGCGCACCCTCGACAGCCTGATGCAGGAGCATCCATTCCAGGGTACCTGTTTGCTGAAACTGGATGTACAGGGCGCCGAACTGGATGTTCTGGAGGGCGCCCGGGAAACCCTGCAACACACTGAATTCATCCTGCTGGAAGCCAGCTTCCTGAACTACAACGCCGGTGCACCCCTGGCCGCAGAACTGATCGACTGGCTCAACCGGAACGGATTTGTATTGTATGATATCTGTGATCAGCAGCGCCGGAATCATAACCGGCTGCTGGTACAGGCCGACCTGCTCTTTTCCCGCCGCGATGGCGCCCTGCGCAGCCGGGTGAATTTTGCATAACCCCCAACCGGCGATTGCATCCGGCGGAGATCTGACTAGTTTTGTTATTCCCGATAACACATGATCACCCGAATAGCACCTACCCCCAGTGGATATCTCCACGAAGGCAATCTCTTTAACTTTCTGCTGAACTGGCTCTGGGCCCGCAGCCGGAACGGGCAGGTACTGCTGCGGATTGATGATCTGGATGCCGCCCGCAAAAGACAGGAATATGTAGAAGATATTTTCAGGATGCTGGATTGGCTGGGGCTCGACTGGGACATGGGTCCTTCCGGACCGGATGACTTTGAAAAAAACTGGTCGCAGACACAACGGCAACCCCTGTACGAAAAAACACTTCAGCACCTGCAGGAACAGGAACTGCTCTTTGCCTGCAGTTGTACCCGCAGCCAGTTACCGGCAGGCGCTCCGTATCCCGGTACCTGCGCCGGGCGCCAACTGCCTCTCCAGGTTACGCCCTTTGCCTGGCGGATTAAACTGCAGGGAAGACCGGATACCCGCTGGGAGGATGTTGAGATGCATCAGGCTGTCGTAGACCTCGCTGTACAAACAGGCGCCTTCATCGTGAGGCGCAGTGATGGATTACCTGCCTACCAGGTTTGCTCCCTTACAGATGACCGGTACTTCGGCGTCACTCATATTGCGCGGGGCGCGGATCTGCTGGAATCCACCGCCATGCAGTTATACCTCGATCAACTGCTCAGCCCGGCATTATTCAACCAATGCCGTTTCTGGCATCACCCGTTGCTGAAAACAGCATCCGGTGATAAAATATCCAAAAGCGCCGGCGCACGGGGGCAGAGTCTGCGCGAAACGGGAAGCCGGGACAATATTATCCGCGCCTTCTCGCGATGGATGGGATGGGAGGATGCAGGAACATTACCAGAACTCACCGTTTCCATGATTCATCACCTGGATCATCTGCAAAACAATACGAACCGGGAATGAAACCCGTTTTAATAAAGCGGTAGTAAATACACGTGGATGATGAATCATCCTGATGCATCAAGCCTGACTGACTTTATGCAGTAGTAGCTACCACTGCGGCGCTGGTGGCCGCGGCATTGGCAGCAACAGCAGCTCCCGCTGATTCGCTGCCTGCATTGGCGATACTCACAAAATTATAACCCCAGCCTTTCAGTTCATTGACCCACACCAAAGAACCGTCTTTGGTGCTGAGGCAAAGCAAAATGCCGGAAACGCCTGCATAGAGCCGTTCGCCCTCGAGGCTGAGCTGCCCGATGGTTTGCATCAGGCCTGATTTTACATACTGCTTCAGTTTCACCTCCCACACGATCTCCCCGTTTTGTTTGTTAATGGCAGCCACCCGGCCATTGGAAAGGATATACAGTACATTTTTCTTTTTCATTGCACAGAATTTTGAATGAAAGTACAGGAGGTTTGGCATAAAACCACCGGCTGTGTATGTAATCCGGATATTTTCAGCATCCGGAATAAAAAAGCATGCGATTCAGTATAATCATACCTCTGCTTATTTTCACCAATTTAATGGGCACCACTCAGTCATCAACCGCCCAGCCGGCTGCCCTGAAAAATTACCAGGCTTTGATTGATACATGGGTGAGCACCGTTCAAAGAGACAGTACCCTTTTGATCCTGCAAACCCCATCTCTAAAAAGCGGTCTGAAAAAAAAGGGCCATCCAATGGAGGTGTTGGGCGGCTGGAAAGGAAATGAATTGAGATGGATGCAATGGAACTCCGGTAACTGGATTGACCGCTACACTGTGTACAGGATATACTTTCAGAACAACAATCCTGTGCTGCTGGTTGAACAGCACTTCAACCAAACGAGGATGGGGTCCTGTGGGGCAGTGGAAGTAACCATGAAACATTACCTGAAAGCTGGTAAACCAGCCGCAGGCCGCCTGCTGTGCAACACTTTACTTTACAAATGCTATGGATACCAGCTTTCCAGGCCGGACATGCGATTATTACAGGAGCAGGTTGACCGCTTCCGGCTGTTGTTATTAGTGAAGGGTAAGCCCGTTAAGAAATATGTCAGAGGTCTTCCGTTTCAATTTTTCATACCGGGTATAGCCGAAACCGGCAGCCAGTGGGAATCCTATGGCTTTTAATGCCCAGCCGGGGTTTTTGTACTGGAAACTGACTGGAGAATAAACATCCCTCAACCCCGGCGTACCCGGGATTCGTTGGGGTGAGGTGATTGCGGGTTTGATGGTGATTGCGGAGCGAAGACCCCGCCGGGACACCACATCGGAAGTCCAAATTGTCCAGCCGGGGTTTTCGAAACAGCAGTAACGGGAGCAGGAGGGATATCCCGCAACCCCGGCGTACACGAATTCGTCGGGGTCTCGCACATGATTGCGAGCTTGAAATTGATTGCGGAGCGAAGACCCCGCCGGGACACAATGACCCTGGAACAGCAAGTTTCAGCGACGGTTCGGCACAGATCAGGAGACCTGCGCCAGCGTAGCAGGAGGGATATCCCGCAACCCCGGCGTACACGAATTCGTCGGGGTCTCGCACATGATTGCGAGCTTGAAATTGATTGCGGAGCGAAGACCCCGCCGGGACACAATGACCCTGGAAAAGCAGTTTTCAGCGACGGTTGGGCACAGGTCAGGAGACCTGCGCCAGCACAAGAAACTTCCCGTAACCCGGCATCCCAGTAATCGTCGGGGTTGCGCGGGTGATTGCGGATGAGAAGGAGATGGTAATGCGAAACCACCGCCGGGACACATTGTGAAAACCCGGCGGTACCCGAACTTTAAACAATTAAACCTTAGACGATTTAAACCTAAAACAAGCGCCCCCGCAGGATTGCGGGGGCGCTGTTATTATACCTCAAAGTTTACTTCACTTCTTCAAACTGGGCATCTTCCACATGATCGCCAGTAGTGCCGGAGGAAGCCTGAGCGCCTGCATCAGGACCGGGTTGGGCACCTTGTGCGCCGGCGGCCTGTGCCTTGTAGATTTCTTCGCTGGCGGCCGTCCAGGCGGTATTCATCTCAGCCAGGGCAGCATCGATGGCAGCTACATCCTGTGCTTTATGGGCATCCTTCAGTTTGCTGAGTGCGCCATCAATCGGTGCTTTCTTATCGGCCGGAATTTTATCTCCGTATTCTTTCAGCTGCTTCTCCGTCTGGAAGATCAGGCTGTCGGCCTGGTTGATCTTATCCACTTTTTCACGGGCCGCTTTATCTTCGGCTTCGTGGGCCTTGGCTTCGGCTTTCATTTTTTCCACTTCGTCTTTATTCAGACCGCTGCCACCCTGTACCGTGATCTTCTGTTCTTTACCGGTGCCTTTATCCTTAGCCGTTACGTGCAGGATACCATTGGCGTCGATATCAAAAATCACTTCGATCTGCGGTACGCCCCGGGGAGCGGGGGGAATACCATCGAGGTTGAACATACCGAGGCTCTTGTTCTGGTTGGCCATGGGACGTTCGCCCTGCAGTACATGAATCTGTACACCGGGCTGGTTATCGCTGGCCGTGCTGAACACTTCCGATTTTTTGGTGGGGATAGTAGTGTTCGATTCAATCAGTCGGGTCATTACACCGCCCATGGTTTCGATACCCAGGCTCAGCGGGGTAACGTCGAGCAGGAGTACATCTTTCACCTCGCCGGTGAGCACAGCTCCCTGGATAGCAGCACCTACGGCTACCACTTCATCGGGGTTCACACCGCGGTTCGGTTTTTTACCAAAGAATTTCTCTACAATCTCCTGCACTTTCGGGATTCGGGTACTGCCACCCACCAGGATCACTTCGTCGATCTGGGAAGTGCTGTAACCAGCATCTTTCAAGGCAGCTTCGCAGGGTTTCAGGCAGCGCTCGAACAATTTATCAGACAACTGTTCAAATTTAGCCCGGGTAAGTTTCAGCACCAGGTGTTTGGGCACGCCATCCACTGCGGTGATATACGGAAGGTTAATTTCGGTTTCTGAAGAGGAAGACAATTCCACTTTGGCCTTTTCGGCGGCTTCTTTCAGGCGCTGCAGGGCCATGGGGTCTTTCCGCAGGTCGATGGCTTCCTGGGCTTTGAATTCATCTGCCAGCCAGTCCATGATCACTTTATCGAAGTCGTCACCACCCAGGTGGGTATCCCCGTTGGTGGATTTCACTTCAAACACCCCGTCGCCCAGTTCGAGCACGGAGATATCGAAGGTACCACCACCCAGGTCGAATACGGCGATCTTCTGATCGGCATGCTTTTTATCCAGGCCATAAGCCAGTGCAGCTGCTGTTGGCTCGTTCACAATGCGGCGTACGGTTAAGCCTGCGATTTCACCGGCTTCCTTGGTAGCCTGGCGCTGGGCATCGTTAAAATAAGCCGGTACGGTGATCACCGCTTCGGTTACTTCCTGGCCCAGGTAATCTTCCGCTGTTTTCTTCATTTTCTGCAGCACCATCGCGGAAATTTCCTGCGGGGTGTACAGGCGGCCGTCAATGTCTACCCGAACGGTATTATTATCACCCTGGGTTACTTTATAGCTCCAGTGCGATTTTTCCTCGTTCACTTCATCAAAGCGGCGGCCCATAAAACGCTTCACGCTCATGATGGTATTATGCGGGTTGGTGATAGCCTGCCTTTTGGCCGGGTCTCCCACCTTGCGTTCACCATTTTTCAGAAATGCCACGATCGACGGCGTGGTACGGCGGCCCTCATCGTTGGCAATCACCACAGGTTCGTTTCCTTCCATAACGGCAACGCAGCTGTTGGTGGTTCCCAGGTCTATTCCAATAATTTTTCCCATGATTTGATACTTTTTGTGTTCTCTTTTGATAGTCAATGATTATGCCACTGCCAAAAGGGTGAAAAAATGGCAGAAAAGCCCCGATTTTTGCCCGGGCTGGGGTCAAGCTAGCAGGAGCCTGCCGCTGGAACTGTAATTATTGCAGGGGGCAGGCTGGGGAGGTTTAGGAGTTTAGGGTTTAGGGAAGTTTGGCTTAACAAGCTCCTGCTTGCTTTCCTGCTGCGCAGCGGTATACCGCTGAAAGGATTGCGACGCAACGATGCTGCCATTGGCACATCCGCTGGTATCCCCCTTTAATTTCAGTGGAAGGGATCAGGCAGATGCAGGGTGAACTTTATGCTGCCTGATCGTCTTTTACTTTGAACGTGAAATACTGCTGGGTGAAATAACTCAGCACCACCAGGATGCTGGTAACGATGATCTGTGCCAGTACAGGATATAAACCCATGTACACAATCAGGAATTTCAGCAGCACATAATTGATAGCCAGGTTGGAAATAAACGACAGAAAATACCGGAAGAGCTGGATGCGCCCCCGCAGGTTGGAGGCGGTAAATACCACAAACTTATTGAGCAGAAACCCCACGCAGAAAACAGTGGCAGAGGAGAAAAACAACGAAACGCTGTAGGGTTCAAATGCCCCCGCCCCCACCCGGATTACACCCTGCGGCGCGAGCAGTTGAAAGAGGAGGGTAAAAATCACAAAACCCAGCAGCACATTGAACCCTCCGCAGGCCGCATAACGGAAAGTCTGCAGGGGCATGAACCGCCGGAAGAGCGGGTAAAAGAAATCGATGATCGTGATGATGCCGTTGCGCATAGTACGGGCGCAAAGATAGGGATTGGAAGAGGGTTTAGGGTTTAGGGTTTAGGAGTTTAGGAAGGTTTAGGGAGGTTTAGGAAGGTTTAGGGAAGTTTAGAAAAACATAACTCATAATTCATAACTCATAACTCCTAATTCTAAACTCCTAAATCTTCCCCCAAATCAGAAAGTGTACCGGATGGCAAAGCCGCCCCAGTTTCCGGAGAATCCGTTGCCATACTTATTTCCAAACTCAAAAGAAGGCTGCCAGTCGAGCGAAAGATTGAGCGGTGCAGAGTTGATTTTATAATCCAGGCCCACTACCCCATCTATACCAATGGAGGTACCACCGCCATATTTATTGTTGTAAAACCCTATGTGGGCACCCGGACCTGCATACCATTTTAACCCCGGGGCTCCTTTGATATTTCCATGGATTTCATATAAGCCGGTGATGCGGAAACCTTTGTCCCAGAAATACCCCAACCCTTCCAGCGCCTGGTTGGTTTTGACAAAGTGTTTCAGAGAAACTGCTCCGGGATAGAATTTCACCCCGAGGGCGGTTATATAATTGGAAGAGGAAGCGGAACGCTTTTGCGACAGCGCAGTAGTTGAAAAAAGTAACCCCACCGCGAGTATGTACAACAATTTCATTTTCATACCCACTTTCTGAAGTGCTGTACACAACCAAAAAATCATGCCAAAGTAGAAAAATCAGACTGCAATGAAGGGATCAGCAGCCATTATTTAAGTACATAGCGGAATGAAAGACCGAACAGATTTCTTGTAAAAATGTTGCCGTCATCATCATTGGTTATGATGTAGTAGGGTCGCCAGTCGATTCCCATTGTCCAGGGTTTTTCTTTTATCCGGTATTCCACTCCTGCCTGGCCCCTGGCAATTACGAGGGGATTGGACGCAATGCCGATGGTGGGTCCTGCTCCCAGGTAGGCCTGAAGATTTTCACTTGTCCCGAGTTTAAAATGATACTGGTAAAAAGCGTTTAAGTAAAAAGCGCCGCTGTACAAAAGCGCGGCTTCACCGGCGCTGTGGCGGGTGAAAAAATGTTTAACGGCCGGACCTGCGAGAATTCCCCAGCCCCGGCCGGCCTGCAATTCTGTGGATAATCCGAAGGATGTGCGGTAAGGCTGTGCAAATGCAGTATTGGAAAACAAAAAGAACGCGCCAGCCAGCAGGAATACTTTCATAATGTTTGTTTAAGCAGCTTCATGACAATCATACATGCATGATCGTTGCATGGCATAACTGCCGCTCATCACAATCAGGCGTACATTTCTTCCCGCAATTCTTTCACCCGTGTATCCTCTATGTATTCATCATAGGTCATCAAACGGTCAATGATCCCTTTGGGCGTTAATTCTATAATCCGGTTGGTAACCGTTTGCATGAACTGGTGGTCATGGGTGGCCATCAGTACGATGCCAGGGAAACTGATACACCCATCATTGAAGGAAGTGATGCTTTCCAGGTCGAGGTGGTTGGTAGGCTCATCCAAAATGATGAGATTAGGATTCTGCAGCATCATCCGGCTGATCATGCAGCGCACTTTTTCACCCCCGCTCAGCACATTGGTTTGCTTTTTGATTTCATCGCCGCTGAAGAGCATTTTACCGAGGAAGCCCCGCAGGAAATCTTCATCCACCGTTTCCTTGGTGTTGGGGGGCACAAACTGGCGGAGCCAGTCCATCAGGTTATCGCTTTGTACAAAAAATTCACTGTTATCATTGGGCAGGTAAGCGGAGGTGATGGTGGTACCCCATTCATAGGTTCCTTTATCGGCCGTGGACTTCCCGTTGATGATTTCAAAAAACTGGGTCAGGGCCTGCGGATTCCGGCTGAGGAAGCCGATTTTCTGTCCTTTTACGATATCGAAAGTAACGTTACTGAAAAGTGGTTTCCCGTCGACCGTTTTGGAAAGTTGCTGCACGTTGAGAATCTGGTTACCCACTTCCCGGTCGGGCTTAAAAATAATGCCCGGGTATTTCCGGTTGCTGGGCGTGATCTCTTCAATCACCAGCTTTTCCAGTGCCTTCTTCCGGCTGGTAGCCTGTTTCGATTTGGAGGCGTTGGCACTGAAGCGTGCAATAAATTCAAGCAGGTCTTTTCGCTTTTCCTCCATCTTCTTGTTCTTGTCGCTCTGCTGCCTCAATGCCAGCTGCGAGCTTTCGTACCAGAAGGAATAGTTACCGGTATAGATTTTAATTTTCTGGCGGTCAACGTCGGCCACATGCGTACACACGGCATCGAGGAAGTGACGGTCGTGGCTCACCACCAGTACAATATTCTCATAATCTGCCAGGAAGTTTTCCAGCCAGCTGATCGTTTCCACATCCAGGTTATTGGTAGGTTCGTCCAGCAGCAGGATATCGGGATTACCGAACAGGGCCTGGGCCAGCAGCACCCGAACTTTTACGTTAGCCGCGATGTCCTTCATCAGTTGCTGGTGAAGGTCTTCCTGTACACCCAGCTCGTTGAGCAGCTGGGCCGCGTCACTTTCGGCGGTATAACCACCCATCTCACCAAAATCATGTTCCAGTTCGCCAGCCTTGATACCATCCGCTTCACTAAAGTCTTCTTTCAGGTAGATGGCGTCTTTCTCCAGCATGAGGTCCCACATTTTTTTGTGCCCCATCATCACGGTATGGAGTACACTCACTTCATCAAACTCGAAATGATTCTGTTTAAGTACTGCCATCCGTTCACCCGGCGTGATGGATACGGTTCCTTTATTCGGTTCAATTTCACCGCTCAGGATTTTCAGGAACGTGGATTTACCTGCCCCGTTGGCGCCGATAATGCCATAGCAGTTCCCCTTGGTAAAATTGATGTTTACTTCATCGAAGAGCACCCGTTTGCCGAAGGCCAGGGTGACGTTGTTTACGCTGATCATAATTTTAAAACGGGCGCAAAGATACGATTGTAGGCTGAGAAAACAGGTATGTTGTACCTGAAGGGTAATCAAACAGTGGTTACGCGGGTTTGCAGTATGCGGTAAATGTAAACGTCATTATCCCTGTAAGTGGTGGTGGTATCCAGGCACAAGCCGGTTTTCAAAGCCACCCGGATGGAAGGCTGGTTGGTGATGCTGATAATGGAAATCAATGAAGTAGCCCAGTTTTCCATGAAGGCCCTGTCACGGCAGGCAGCTGCCGCTTCGGTTGCGTACCCCCGGTTCCAGAAGGCCGGCAGCAGGGAATACGCAATTTCGAGTTCCCGTTTTCCATCAACCTCCTGCACTATCAGTCCGCAATGCCCCACCAGTAAGCCATTGCTCTTTTCAACCAGGGCATTCATGCCTCCCAGATGCTGTTCATAGCGCCCTTGTTGTTTTTCATACCAGAGGGTACATTCCAGTTCAGGAGCCAGTCGCTCCTGTTTCCAGTGCAGGTGGGTTTCGGGATGTTCGAAAAAAGGCAGCCAGTCTTTAAAATCCGTATCCCGGATTTTCCTGAACCGCAACCTGGCTGTTTCCTCTCCGTCAAGCAGGTATAGCATTTTGCAATACTACTGGATAGTTTCCTGATTTTCCAACCGGCTTTATGATGGAATGGGATTATTCAACAGGCTTTTACAGAAAAACAGGCCAGCGGGGCCACAACAAAATTTTAACAGTATTCGCTTCCCCTACCGGGAAGGGCGGGGTATCTTTAAAAGAACCGGAAACTAAAACCGGGCTGGCATGCAGCATTCATTTTTTGACAAATTCCGGATAGAAGAAAAAGAAAGCCTGGGCAATGTGATCAGCCATATCAGCAAAGGCGTTGTGTTCAGAGGTACCAACCTGTGGGTACTGATTCTGGCTATCCTCACCGCTTCTCTCGGACTGAACGTCAATTCCGCGGCAGTGATCATCGGCGCCATGCTGATCTCTCCCCTGATGGGTCCTATCATGGGCATCGGGCTGGGTATGGGTATCAGCGATTACGCCCTGCTGCGGAAAGCAGCCTACAATTTTGGGGTAGCCACCCTGGTATCCCTTTGCAGCTCCACCGCCTTTTTTCTCCTTTCGCCCCTGAATGAAGCACATTCAGAAATCCTGGCGCGCACTTCCCCGAATATTTACGATGTACTGATTGCATTTGCAGGCGGGCTGGCAGGATCACTGGCTACCTCCTCCACCCATAAAGGGAATGTGATAACCGGGGTGGCTATCGCCACGGCGCTGATGCCCCCGCTGTGTACCGCCGGATACGGACTAGCTACCCTGCAGATCCGTTTTTTTGCGGGTGCCTTTTACCTTTACCTCATCAATTCCGTTTTCATCGCGCTATCTACTTTTCTGCTGATTCGCGTGTTGTATTTTCCGTGGAACCAGCAACGGGATCCTCTCCATAAAAAAATGACCCGCCGGGTATTATGGCCAGTGGTACTCCTGACCCTGATACCCAGTATTTACTTTGGATACGATCTCGTGCAACGGGACCGGTTCATTAAGAACGTTCAGCGATTCATCAAAGCGGAAGCACACTTTCCAAACGATTATCTTCTCAGCAAAACAATTGATGCTGAACAACGTCATTTTACTCTCGTATTTGGCGGCAAGGCCATTGAAGCGGAGGAAATCCGGCTGCTGAAGCAAAAGTTACCACTTTACCAGCTGCCTGATTCTTCACTGACTGTACGGCAGGGTTTTTCCTGGATCGGTGAAGAGAACAATACCGAACTGAAAGACAAAATAAATATGCTGTTGCGGGCTGCTGAAAAAAAACCAGAACCCGCAGCCTGGGCTGATACCACACAACTGCAACGCCTGTACGCAGAAATCCGCACGCTGCAGCCCGGGCTGCTTTCGCTAACTGCGGGGAACATGCCGGAAATCAGCAGCCAGCACATTACTTATCAACCGGTGCTGTTGCTGCGCCTGGAACCGGGACAGGACACTTCCCGGTTTCGCGAATTGCGTGCCTGGCTGAGCGCCAGGCTGGAACAACCCGCCATCCAATTAATCACTATACCATGATTACCGTTATCATACCCGCGCTGAATGAAGAAAAAACCGTAGCCCAGGTGGTACAGCTCGCTTTTGCCGCTAAGGGTGTTACGGAAGTGATTGTAGTGGATGATAAATCCATGGACAATACGGTTGCAGCAGCCCGGCAGGCAGGCGCCATCGTGATCACCAGCACGCAACTGGGCAAAGGCGCCTCGATGAAGGATGGTGTGCTGGTGGCCACCAATGACGTGATCACCTTCCTCGATGCAGACATCACCACGTACCAGGCAGATACCATCGAACTCCTCTGTGGACCTCTGCTGCGGAATGAGGCGGACTTTACCAAATCCTATTTCAACCGGCAGGCCGGACGGGTAACGGAACTGGTGGCGAAGCCATTGCTGTCGATTCTCTACCCGGACTTCCCCGCATTCCGGCAGCCGCTCAGCGGCATGATTGCCGGACGGAAAAAACTACTGGCCCAATGTGAATTTGAAACGGGGTACGGCGTGGATATTGGGCTGCTGATGGATATGTACCACCTGGGTGCAAGGATTACTGAAGTGAATATCGGCACCATTGAAAACAGGATGCAGCCGCTGGAGCAATTGGGAAAAATGTCAAGGGAAGTAGCGCGCACCATCCTGAAAAAATCCAAACATGCCAGTCCCCAGAACCTCGAAACCTTTGAAAATATCCAGGTGATCCGTGAACAGATGGAGTTCGCCATCCGGGAGAACCTGTTGTCTATGAAAAAAATTGCGGTGTTCGACATGGACAATACCCTGCTGAGGGGCAGTTTCATCCAGACCGCCGGTGAAAGCTTTGGATTTGGCAGGGAACTGGTAAACATTGTAACTGCCAACAACAATCCCTTTCTTCGTACCAAACTCATAGCCCGCCAATTAAAAGGCCGTACCATCGGCGATCTGCTGGCTGTAGCAGATACCATCCAGGTAACGCCGGGACTATCCGAACTGCTGGAGTCCCTGAAAAGCCAGGGGTATATCACCGGCATCATCAGCGACAGTT
>WBZP01000153.1_pt1 | contig 99692 bp, 70 predicted proteins | sample 5204301 | NCBI WGS metagenome assembly WBZP01 (sample SAMN12412401, study PRJNA552823) | activated sludge metagenome | isolation source: activated sludge from nitrification reactor of wastewater treatment plant... | place: USA: Pennsylvania | collected 2017 | reverse complement strand
TGGCACATCGAATGTTCGCTGTCATTAAACGACAAACGCCCTATGTGAATCAAATCAGTGATCCTGCTATCCTTGCAGGATCTTGAAAAAAGATTTGGAATTAACCATAGAAATCCCCGCGGTTAAATTGATAATGTCCTGTAACTAGAATTTACTGGTCTTAAACGACAACGTCTCCCTGTCCGTGATGAGTTGGACAACATAAACCCCTTCCGAAATTTCATTCATATAAATCTCCGACGTATAATACCCTCCCGCCAATACCTCCGCCGGTTTTTCGAAAAAACAACCTCCATCTCTTGTATTTCACCATATGTAACCCGTAACTTTAAATTTCCACGACGTATAAAAGGAGTTCATCTATCGGTATGTCCGAATCCCGTCCTTCCTTCTTACATGTATTTCTAGCCTTTACAGGGTTATTGGCCGGATATTGTCTGACCAATCCAAAGGATTACCTGAAGGTAAACCGCCTCCCCAAACGCGACAGGATGGATCTGGCGATGCAACAGGAGTTCGATTTAACCCGCGATCCTGCTACAATGACCATTCCCCGTGAACGTTTATGGAAAGCGTATGCCTACGCAGAAGAGATGCGTGCACAGGCAGCACAAAACAAAATGGCGGGTGCTTTATCACTGAACTGGTCGGAACGGGGACCCAACAACGTAGGTGGTCGTACCCGTGCTATTCTGGTGGACCTTAACGACGCTACACGCAAAACCATTTTCGCGGCGGGCGTAGGTGGAGGACTCTGGAAAACGACAGATATCACCGTTGCGAGTCCGGCATGGACCGCGGTGAATGATTTATTCTCCAACCTCGCCATCACCACCATCTGTCAGCATCCCTCTACTCCATCCATCCTGTATTTCGGTACCGGCGAAGGCTGGTTTAATGCCGATGCCATCCGCGGCGACGGCATCTGGAAAAGTACCGATGGCGGCGCCACTTTTACACAACTGGCTGCAACGGCATCTAATGGAAACTTTCAATACATCAACAAAATCGTAGTACATCCTGCAACAGGTGATGTGTATGCTGCTACCAACGGTGGACTCTACCGCTCACAAAACGGCGGCACTACCTGGACAGAAGTACTCGGTGCGGGAAATGGCTGCACGGTTGATTTTATTGCCGATGTGGAAATTGCAGCCGACAACAGTGTATTCGCTGGTACCGGTCGTGTGTCGAGCGGAGCTGATGGAGTGTATAAATCGGCTAACGGTAACGCAGGTACGTACACCAAACAGAACACCGGCGCCAACGGTTTTCCCACCACCGGCTTTGAACGCGTGGAAATTGCCTGTGCCCCTTCCAGCGCCGCCACCATCTACGCCCTTACCCAGGCTACAGCCTTTACCATCGGCGGAATTTACAAGAGCGTGAACGGCGGTACTACCTGGACCTCCTGCACCTTACCTACTGATGCAGATGCCGGTATCGGTGCGGACTTCACCCGTGGACAAGCCTGGTACGATCTCATCGCCGGCGTAGATCCCAACAATGCCAGTACGCTCATCATCGGTGGCGTCGATATCTTCAAAAGCACCAACGCCGGAACCTCCTGGACACAACTTTGTCATTGGTACGGCGGGTTTGGTTATCAGGAAGTACATGCCGACCAACACGCCATCGTTTATCAACCCGGATCATCATCGGTCGTTTACTTTGGTAATGATGGAGGCGTTTATCGTACTGCTGACGGAGGAACCACCATTGCACCAAAATCCTACAACTACAACGTTACACAATACTATGCCTGTGCCATCAATCCGACATTAGGTTCCAATCAGTTTCTTGCCGGTGCACAGGATAACGGATCACAGCAATACAGCACACCCGGCATCAATGCAACTTTAGAGGTAACCGGAGGAGACGGAGCATTTTGTCATATTAATCAAAGCAACCAACAGGTTCAGTTTACGTCGTACGTTTACAACAATATTTATCGCAGTACAGATGGCGGTGCAACTTTTACTTCCATCCGCGCCAACAACAACGGCTCGTTTATTAATCCCAGTGATTTCGATGATAACGGAAACGCCTTCTATGCTGCCTACACGTCCGGAAACTACACACGCTTACTTACAGCAAATACCTCTACCACCTGGACAAACGTAGCCATTGCCGCTTTCAACAGCGGTAGAGTAACTGCAGTACGTGCTGCACCGGTAACAGCCAACAGAGTTTTCTTCGGACTCAACAACGGCAGAGTAGTACGTGTAGACAATGCCAACGCTGCAACACCTACTGCCACACATATCAATGCCAGCGGCGGTATGCCTGCATCTGCGTCTGTTTCGTGCATTGAAGTAGAAAACGACGATGACAACCATCTCCTAGTGACCTATAGCAACTACGGTGTTACCAGTGTTTGGGAAACGAAAAACGGAGGCACAACCTGGACAGCCGTAGAAGGTAACCTTCCGGATATGCCGGTCCGCTGGGCGCTTTTCAATCCAACCGACAGTTCGCAGGCACTCATCGCCACAGAAGTAGGTGTATGGAGTACGGATTTACTCAATGGTGCTGCTACTGTTTGGGGACCCTCCAACAACGGTCTCGCCAATGTACGCACCGACATGCTGCAGATCCGTTCCAGCGATAAGCTCATCATTGCGGCTACGCATGGCCGTGGGTTATTTTCCACCGATTACTTCTCTCCTGCACGCGCCGATTTCGTGGCAGATAAATTCATCACCTATACGGGAAAACCGGTCACCTTCACAGATGGGTCTGTCAAAGCATCGTCGTGGAATTGGGTATTCGGAGACGGGAATACGGGTTCTGTAAAGAATCCGGTTTATACGTACAATGTACCCGGCGTATATACTGTTACCTTGAACATCAACGGAGGCGGAGGACAGCTCACCGCCACCAAAACAGCCTATATAACGGTACTGCCTAACCGCGGAACGCCCTATACACCGGCTGCGGGAGGAAACTTTGATATCAACCCCAACGATTTTGCGGGAACAACAGGCACCACCAGCTGGCAACGCGGCAACAGTGCTGTCGCCGGTAAAAACGGCACCAACAGTGGATCCTTCGCCTGGGTTACCAATCTCACCGGCAACTACGGTGACAATGCCAATGCCCAACTCTATACGCCCAACTACAACTTCTCCGCAGCGGGAACCTATACACTTCGTTTCTATCGCAAAAACTCAGTAGAAATCGGCTATGACGGATATCGTGTCGAGTACTCCACCAACAAAGGTGATAGCTGGACATTGCTGGGAACAACAGGAGCCGGATGGTATGATTTCGCCAATACGGGTGGAGGCACAGCTTTCCCGGTGAATGAACCCTTCTTCAATGCCACGCAAAGTGCGTTTACACTGGCTACGAGAGATGTCAGCACGCTTGCCGGCAATGCAAATGTTGCGTTCAGATTCGTATTCAGATCAGACGGATCTGTGAATACCGCCGGTGTTGCCATCGATGACTTTGAAATTATCGGACCCAACAATGTAGCACTTCCTGTAACGCTGGCTTCCTTCACAGGAAAAGCCGATGGGTTCTACAATCAACTGGACTGGGTAACACTCTCTGAACTTAACAACGAAGGATTTCATGTAGAACGATCCACTGACACCCGATCATTTACGGATCTCGGATTTGTGAAAGGAAACGGCAGCACCACCTATCAGCATACCTATCAGTTTTATGACCGGAATCCACTGGAGCAACTGATCAGTTACTATCGCTTACGTCAAGTTGACTACAACGGAGAAGAAGCCTTCAGTAAAATGATTGCTATTCGCAGAGGCGGTACAACCAACGGTTGGATTTCTATGTTCCCACAGCCGGCAAAAAATAAACTGCACCTGCTCTTTCAGCGGGCGGGTTTCCATCAATTCCATGTACGGTTGATGGATCTAGGCGGACGCATTATAATCGACCAGGACATCAGCATGGAAGGAATAGTTTACGAATTACCTTTAAATAACGCTACCTTCAGCAAAGGTGTATATCTGATTCAGCTCAACGAAGAAGGTGCAGAGTACAGCTCGAAAGTACTGATCGACTGATCAGCGACGCTTTTTCTTCCTGCCTCCACTACCGTGACTCTGCTTCTTTCCCTGCTTTGATTTACCCGACTTCGAACCAAATCCTGAAGACGGCGGCGCATGATATTCCTTGCGGATACGTCCTTTGCCGAAATCTTCTGCGAGCATAAAATCAATCTGCTTTTTCATCAGGTCAGCCGATTTCAGGCGAACCTTTAACGAATCACCCAACCGGTAAACTTTTTTCGTACGGTGACCAATCAGGCAATAATTCTCTTCATCGAGTTCATAAAAATCATCTTTCAGATCACGGATGCGGAGAAGTCCCTCGCATTTATTATCAGCGATCTCAATATACAATCCCCATTCCGTTACTCCGCTGATCATGCCGGTAAACTCTTCATCCTTGCGGTCGAGGAGATACTGCACCTGTTTGAACTTCACCGAAGCACGTTCCGCTTCTGATGCGCGGATCTCCATATCGGTGCTATGCTTACAGCCACTCTCAATCTCCTCTGCATTCTCCGGTTTACCACCTGAGAGATAATGTTCGAGCAGGCGATGCACCATCACATCCGGATAACGGCGGATGGGCGATGTAAAATGAGTATAGTAATCGAAAGCCAGTCCGTAGTGACCGATATTATCCACTGTATAAATCGCCTTCGACATCGACCGGATCGCCAGCTGCTCCAACACATTCTCCTCACGTTTTCCTTTAATCTCCTTCATCAGTTTGTTGATCGACGAGGCGATTTCCTTCTCCGACTTCGTATTGATCTTATAGCCGAAACGTCCGGCGAACATCGCAAAGCCCTCCAGTTTTTCGGGGCGTGGAGAATCGTGGATACGATACACAAACGGATGCTCCTTTCCGGTTTCCTGCTGCAGTTTACGTCCCACGAATTCTGCTACGCGGCGATTCGCCAACAGCATAAATTCTTCAATCAGCTTATTGCTGTCTTTATTCTCTTTCAGGAACACATCCACCGGATGAGCATTTTCATCCAGTCTGAACTTCACCTCCACCCGATCGAACGTGATAGCGCCGTTCGCGAAGCGGCGCTTGCGCATGATCTGCGCGAGCCGTTGCAACGGAAGAATCAACTCCTTCATATCGCCTTCGCCCGTTTCAATCACCTCCTGAGCTTCCTCGTACGTAAAGCGGCGTTGCGAATGAATGATGGTACGGCCGAACCACTCGTTCAACACGTTAGCCTGCTCGTCGAGTTCGAACACAGCCGAAAAACACAACTTATCCTCTCCCGGGCGCAGCGAACACACCATATTACTTAGTTTCTCCGGCAACATCGGAATCACCCGATCCACCAGATAAACCGAGGTAGCGCGATCAAAAGCTTCATCATCCAGAGCAGAACCACGTTCCACATAATGGGAAACATCAGCGATATGAATGCCCACTTCGAGATTTCCCGAAGGCAGGGTTTGCACCGACAAGGCATCATCAAAATCCTTTGCATCCACCGGATCGATGGTAAACGTTGGTACATTCCGGAAATCTTTTCGTTTAGTGATTTCTTTTCGCGGGATCCGGTATGGAATTTCCTCCGCTTCTTTTTCCACCTCAGGCGGGAAAGAAAGCGGGAAACCATACTCCACCAGAATCGCGTCCATCTCTGCATTATTATCTCCCGGTTTACCCAGCACCTTCACAATCTCACCCATCGGATTCTTCGCATCCGGCAGCCATTCGGTAATCCGCGCCACTGCCTTATCGCCATCCTGTGCATCGCCCAAAGCACTCAGTGGAATAAAAATATCCACGCCACGCGTGCTGTCGGAAGCCAGGAAGGCAAATTTACCACTCACCTGTACGGTTCCGGCAAATTCGGTACGGGCGCGTTGCAACACCTCCACTACTTCACCTTCGGGGCGTTTTCCAGGGCGGCGAGCAAACAGGTTTACTTTTACGAGATCGCCATTCAACGCATTCAGTGTATTGTTCCGCTCGATAAAAATATCGTCCTCAAAATTCTCATTCATCACATAGGCGTTTCCGTTAGTCGTTACATCGATACGGCCCTCCACAAAATGCGACTGCGGCCATAACCGGTACTTGCCGCGATCGGTTTCTTCGAGCTCTTCAGAAGCCGCCAAACCTTCCAGCAGCTGCATCAATGAAATGCGCAACTGATCCTCGGTAAACAACATCAGGAGCGGTTCTGCCTCCTCAGCAAACGGCGACTGATTCAGCTTTTTCATCACCTGCTTGTAGTTATACGCCTTGTACGGATGCTCACGAAAAACATCCAACACCACTTTTTTCAGCAGGGCTCCGTGATCAACGGAATTCTTCTTTTTCGACATGGTCCGAAGTTAGGCAGCAAATGACCATGTAAAATGAAAGAAATATTAAAGTAATTGACAACAAAACCGTAATAATCCCGATAGCATCAGCCAGTGATCACAAAAGAAGCCTCGCCCAACTGACCGTTCACCGGTGGATTGTACTTAATCACCTCCACGGTAATCGTAGTTACTGCCGGGAACGCGAAACGCATGCGATTCAGAATTCTCCCGGCGACGTGTTCAATCAGCGCTGAAGGAACTGCCATTTCCTCTCTGACCATACGATGTACCAATACATAATCCACGGCATCTTCGAGCCGGTCAGAGGTTACGGCTTTGGAGAAATCACCCTCAAACGAAACATGGGTAGTAAACGACCCTCCGATTACCTTCTCTTCTTTCAGGCAACCATGAAAAGAGTGTGAATGGATATTGCGGATATGGAGATGTTGTGTCATGCGGCAAAATTAACAATTCGTTATGAGTAGCTTAGCATTAATACGGCAAAATTGCAGAGAACGACTTATTAATACTGCCATGTTTATATCACCGGAAAACGGAGTCCTGAATACGGCGCAGGCATACTTACTTTTGTCCCAAACAACACCCAACAATGAAAAAACTATTACTACTTGCATTGGCAGTGCTCTCCTTCGGGGCGAAGGCACAAACCATCTTTCTTGAAAATTTCAATGGCATCAGCGGAAATACTGCCGGAGGTGCGGGCACCTATGCCTTTCCATCCGGTTGGTTTCTCCGAAACGTCGATAACCGAACACCAGATGGTTTGGTATCCTATGTGAATGATGCATGGGAGCGTCGCGAAGACTTTGCCAACAATGTGAATGACTCCTGTGCATTCAGTACATCCTACTATAGTCCTACTGGTGCTGCAGACGACTGGATGTGGACACCAGCGATTGGCCCATTGCCAGCAGGTTGTGAATTACGCTGGTATGGCTTAACCTACGATCCTGATTATCCGGATGGTTACGAAGTACGCATCATGACATCAGGTCCTCCAACCGGAGGAACGGGTGTATTGGGAAACCAGGTAAGCAACTCTACCTTATTACTCAGTGTTCCTGCTGAAAATACCAGCTGGACGCAACATGCTGTTTCACTGTCGGCCTATGCCGGACAAACGGTTTACATTGGTTTCAGAAACAACTCCAACGATAAGTTTCTTCTTTTAATAGATGATGTAGAAGTGATCCAGCTTCAAAATTATGATGCACTGATTAATAACGTACCTGCCTGGTCAGCCTACACCATCATCCCCGGTAACCAGCAACCAACATTTGATCTGTCTGCAAATGTCCGCAATGGAGGTGTCAGTGATGTGACCAATGTGGTCATGACAGCCAACGTTTATGATGTAAGCGGGACACTTGTTCATAGTTCTTCAGCTCCAGCACATCCGTTGCTGGCAGCCGGAGATGATATAACTCTCACTGCGGCAACACCATTTACACCTTCAGTATCTGATATTTTTGAGGCCCGCTATGCAGTAACTATCTCTGAACCGGATGGTAACAACGCCAACGATTCCATCATCGGCAATACGATTTACATTGAAGACTCCACCTATGCTAAAGATGATGGCAATGTGTCCGCCAGCATCGGAATCGGAGCCGGAGTAACAGGCTATATGGGCAATCTGTATGAAATCACTCACACCGCGCGCCTGAGTTCGATCTCTTACTTTCTATCTGGTCAGATAAATGGTTCAACGGTAGGTGCTGCGGTATATGAAATATCAGGCGGAGTCCCCACTAATCTAATCTACAATTCACCATCGCTCACGTTCACAGCGGACACCACCGGCTTGATTACATTCATGCTGGATACCACTCTTATACTCACGCCCGGTAGCTACCTGATCGCTGCTGTAGAATATGACTCAACGCTCACACTGGGCACTACGACTTCCATTTTCACACCCGCCACCTGTTGGGTTTACTGGTCAACAATCATTACTGGCACGTGGACCAAAGTGGAAGATTTCGGTATACAGTATGAAAACACCTTTGTGATCCGTGCAGGGCTCTTGGATGTTTGCGATGGGTTTGGTGTGACGGCATCGTCGAATGACTATGAACTCTGCGCAGGTGATACTGCCATATTGACGGCTGCAGGCAGTGGTACAACCTTCGCATGGGATAACGGAGAATTCGGAACGAGTATCCAGGTACTCCCATCGGCGAATACGAGTTATATCGTTACCGCTACCGACACCTACGGATGTATAGATACTGCTCAGGTTGATATTGTGGTAAATGCATTACCCAACATATCCATCTCTGCTCCGGATCTGAATGCAAATGAATGTGAATTCACTACCGACACTTTATATGCCAATGGAGGCACCTCCTATTTGTGGAACAACAACAGCACCCTCGGGTCACTCATTATTACACACGATCAGGGTGTCACTTCCTGGTCAGTTGTTGGTACTGATGCTAATGGTTGTGTCAACGCAGACACCATTTCCATCACCTCTGTACTTTCATTGCCAGCTGTAACAGCAACAGCCTCTGATGACACCGTATGTGTTGGCGATCCGCTTACGCTTACCGGTGGTGGAGCGAACACCTACACCTGGAACAATGGCGTAACAGACGGTGTTCCGTTTAATCCAGCAGTTACACAGGAGTATATTGTAACAGGCACTGACCTCAACGGCTGCTCAAACAATGATTCCGTTACTGTTGTGGTTCAAACCTGCATTGGAATACAGGAACAATCGACCAATGGATTCATGAACGTTTATCCGAATCCAGGAGCCGGCTTATTTATTGTACAGGTACAGCAACGTGGCAACCTTGTCATCACTGATATGACCGGACGTACAGTAATCAGTCAGCTGCTACTACCAGGCCGTACAGACATAAACATGAACGACTTAGCAGCCGGACGCTATACACTTTCATTCACCAATGATGCGGGTGAATATCACACCGGGCTGGTAAAGCAATAAAATAAATAACATGCCGCAGGGGGAGTATATCGGAAGGTATGCTCCCTCTTCGTATTTTTGAAGATGGAATTCATACATCATACCGACGAATTATACCATTTGCTATCTAAACTGGATCCCAACCAGATTCCATCTTTTGGGAAGATGACACCGCAACACATGGTAGAACATCTGGCTTTGATAGTGCGTCTTTCAAATGGAAGAATTCAAGTGCCGGTTAAATTTCCTGCTGAAAAGGTAGCGTTTTACAAAAAGAATATCATCGAAGGCCCGGACCCGATTCCACAAGGCGTACAGATGGAAAAAGGGAATGATCAGCTCCCGGAACTCCGGAATCCCGGTCTGGCTGAAGCAATCGATGATCTGTGTCTGCAGATTGAGAAATTCCATGCACACTTCGAAGATAATCCGGGAACAACCTGTGTTCATCCGTTTTTCGGAGCATTAAACAAGGAAGAATGGACCGTCTTTCATCAGAAACATTTCACGCATCACTTCAAACAATTCAATCTGATCCGCTGAAGCTATGAAACACATTGTATTCTTGCTTGCTGTAACTGGTGTTTTATCGGTCTCCTGTAAAACAAAAAAATCTGCGACTATAATTGAAGAAACTGTTCAGTCTGCACCACCAACCACTCGCCAGCAGCTTTCCGACCGGAAATGGAAACTGATAAAGATGGGACACCACGAATCACTCCGGTATGATATTTTCATCAACTTCAGCGACAGTAGTTTCGGAGGGAAAGCTGTATGCAATTCGTATGGTGGAAAACTCGAATTCAGAAAGCTATCCACAATCCGACTTACCGGATTATTCAGCACCGAAATGGCCTGTGATGGACTCGAAACCGAACAGGAATTTTTCTCAACACTTCAGCACATTCAATATTTCAATATAAATGGAGATACACTTTGGCTATCCCGTCCGGAGCCGATTCCACCGCTGGTCTTCATTAATGTTCACTGAGCCTTCAGCAGTTCCTTTAATCCTGCAGCGAGCACTTTTGCGGATTGCGGGTAACGCCGGAACCAAAGCTCCGGTTCGATCACTTCCAGTTCAGAAACACAAGGATCACCGGAGTTGTCCCACATCACATCTACACGTGCATACAAAGGAAATTCGGGACATTGTTTCACGGCATATTCTGCAAAAGCAATTTCTTCCGGTGTAGCATGATACTCGTGCAAGGTTCCGCCAAAATCATCCTGAACACGAAAATCACCGGCCTTTGCCTTTTTGAGTACAGCGTGGGTGAACTTACCATTCATGACCATGAAGGCCACTTCGCCACGAGTGATAATGGACGGCTGATATTCTTGTAACAGCATCGCTTCATGTTCAATCAACGAACTAAACAGGTCGGCCACTTGATTTAAATCAGAAGTGTCGAAACGATACGTATGACGTGCTGCTCCACCGACAGCAGGTTTGATAATGCCTTCCCTCCATTGCTGTTGATGAAACAGTTCGGGCAGCGATTGTTTCTCGCCTTTATCAATAAACAGTGTTGGAGGAATGCGGACACCTTTCTGCTGTAAATCGCGGAGGTACCTTTTATCGATATTCCAGTTGATCAGTTCCGGAGGATTAACAAGTCGTGTGAGGGAAGTCACTTTATCCAGCCACTTACTGAATTCAGCGAAGCGAAAGAAATAATCCCAGGGTGTACGGAAGAGAATCAGTTTCACCGATGACCAATCGAAGTGCGGATCATCCCAGCTGACACGTAAAGCTGATAACCCCTGCTGATGTAAAGCAGATGACAGCAAATCATCCTCGAGAAAAATATTCGAGACATACTCATCGTCGGGTTGTCGTTGTACATAACGTGCATCTGTCAACAAAGCAATATCAGCAATAAACGAAGCAGGCATATCAGGAATTTTTACAAAATTATCCGTTCGCAGGCAGGCAACCAAATTCCACAAGCAACGTCTTCAGCATCCATAATCTTATAAACAATATCTTTATGAAAAATATTTCAGATACCAGTTCCATGTTAAAATTTATCCGCCTTTTAAAACAGGCATTGAAAGGCGACGAATACGATTATACCGGAGGCAGCATCCGGAAGGCCATACTGCTTTTAGCGATTCCCATGATCCTGGAGATGTGCCTTGAAAGCGTATTTGCTGTGGTTGACATTTATTTCGTTAACCGCCTGGGGCCACATGCTGTAAGTGTAGTTGGACTCACTGAAGCTGTAATCACCATCGTATATTCTGTTGCCATCGGATTAAGTGCAGCGGCCACTGCCGTTATTGCCCGAAGAGTCGGAGAGAAAAATCCGGAAGGGGCTTCAACAGCCGCGGTTCAGGCCCTGATAATTTCAGGTGTGCTGATTCTGCTGATGAGTGGAATCGGGTATTTCTATGCAGAGGAGATACTAAGGGCCATGGGAGCCCAGCAGGAAGCCATCGATATGGGTATCCATTACACACAACTCATGCTGGGTGGTTGTGTGGTGGTGGTTTTATTATTCCTTATCAATGGGATTTTCAGAGGGGCAGGTAATGCCTCGATTGCCATGCGCAGTTTATGGATTGGGAATGGGATGAATATCCTGTTATGTCCGCTCCTTATTAATGGATGGGGACCGATACCAGCTTTTGGCGTGACCGGTGCTGCGATGGCAACCGTTATAGGCCGGGGAACAGGAGTACTGTATCAGTTATGGCAATTGTTTTTTGTAAAACATGATATGCTGAAACTTACGGGTCGCAAATGGATGCCGGACAAGCCTGTCATTCGTTCACTGCTAGCCATCTCTGGTCCAGCTACAGTACAGTTTATTATTCAATCGGCCAGCTGGATTTTTCTTGCGGCCATTGTTGCAAAGTATGGAAGTCATGCCAGTGCGGGATACCAGACAGCGATCCGGCTAATTGTCTTCTTCATTCTTCCGGCCTGGGGAATGAGCAATGCAGCGGCCACGCTTGTCGGACAAAATCTCGGGGCCAATGCCCCCGAACGGGCAGAATCATCAGTTGTTGTTATTGCAAAATACAATACCATTTTCATGACATTCGTAATGCTGTTCTTTTTATTTGGGGCTGAATATCTGATCAGCATCTTCATCCCCGATACTACCTCCATTGAAAGCGGCTATGCTATTTCTGCACTAAAAATCATCAGTTTGGGTTATATACTCTACGGTATTGGCATGGTGTTAATGCAGGCCTTTAACGGTGCCGGAGATACGAAAACACCCACCTGGATCAGCTTCATCGGATTCTGGCTGATACAGGTCCCGCTGGCCTGGGTACTCGCCAATACTTTTTCGATGGGCGCTACAGGAGCATTTGTTGCAGTTCCGTCGGCGGAAGCGATTGTTGCCCTCATGTATTTTGTAATGTTCAGAAAAGGAAAATGGAAGATGGTGAAGGTGTGAGGCAGCGGTGTTCTATCTTCTCAGGTCTTCTCGATACAATTCTGCCCATATGCTTTACATATGGGCAGAATCACTCGAAGACCTGAGAAGAGGGCGGAATTACCCGAAGACCTGAGAAGAGGCCAGAATTACCCGAAGACCTGAGAAGAGGGCAGAATCACTCGAAGACCTTCGAAGAGGGTGGCATCACACGAAAACCTTGGAGGTGCGAGGATTCAATCGAATACATTCGGGGAGAAAAGCAATTTATATCTGCGATTCATACGGGCAGAATCACTCGAAGACTCTGGAGGGAGGAAGAGCCAATGTTATCTTAAAATGAATACGTTATTATGCTATTTTGTTTTGTGCCGATATCAATATTTTCTTTCAAGGGGTTCAAACCGCTATTGAAATTAACCATCGAATAGTTTACTTTTGAGATACTAATTTCGGAGAACATGGAACACCATGAACATAAAAAGGCATTTCAGATAGAGCGGCTGATTTTATTCAGTGATGCGGTATTTGCCATTGCCATTACATTGCTTGTTATTGAGCTGCATTTGCCTGATCTGAGTGAAAACAGCAATCACGGGCTTCTGGAGGCCATGGTTCACACGATTCCTCACTTTATCAGTTTTGTGATCAGTTTTATGATCATCGGCATTTACTGGATCGCGCACCACCGCATGTTTTATTATCTCACCAATTACGATACGCGTACACTTTGGCTGAATCTGCTCCTGCTCTTCTTTATCGCCATGATGCCCTTTAGCAGCAACATTTATGGGATACACTTCGATCTGGATTCCGCCTACTTTCTTTACTTCCTGAATATTTCCATGATATCATTTTTCTTTTACCGGATGTACGTCCACATCAGCAAACCGGAAAAGAAACTAAGCAAGGGACTCGAAAATCCACGATTGGTGAGTTATTATAAATGGAGATCGCTGGTTGTCCCAATTTGCTTTGGAATTGGCGTCGGCTTATCTGTTCTTATTGCGTCCCCCGGTTTGAAAATGATGAGCAGAATGGCTCCCATGCTAATCTTTATTGGTATGCGCATCATCCGTAAACGATATGCCGATGTGGTGAAAACCGATTAAGCTACATCGCTGGTACTACATCTTCTGTTATAAACAGAGATTAGACTTTGGGGGCCACTTCGCGAAGAGCTTCCAGCACTTCCTGCTTCTTGCGACGTGACACTTCAATCGTATCGCCATTCTCCATCGTGATAATACACGGCTCTCCTTTCGAATAAGATTTCAGTTCGCGTACATTAATCAGGCAGTTGCGATGAACCCTGATAAAGCCGGGAAAAACCGAAAGATAATCATCGTATTCCTTCAATGTTTTACTGGAGCTGAACGTTTCATTCTGATCTGTAATCACGATACTGTAATTTCCATCCGAGCGAACATGTGAAATATTCCGTATCGCAATGTAACGGACCTGATCATTCTTGTGAAATGAAATCCGCTGATCGAGAATATCCTTATCGAGGTTATGAATGAGATTCTGCATGGCAGATCCGCGAAGTGACTTATCTCTGATCCGCTCTTCGGCCTTTCGCACTGCCTCCTGCAGCTCAGCAATCACCACCGGCTTTAGTAAGTAATCGAGTGCGTTGAACTTAATCGCGTTGATCGCATATTCATCGTACGAAGTAATAAAAACCACTTCGAACGGTACATGTTGAAATTTCTGCAAAAGTGAAAACCCTGTACCGGTTGGCATCTGTATATCCAGAAATACAAGTTCAGGATTGAGGTCTGTAATAAGCAGATACGCTTCCTCCGGGCTGGCTGCTTCTCCTGCAACATGCACCGCAGGACAAAAATTCGAGAGCAGGTTGTTCAATACAATCCGGCTGTTTTTCTCATCATCAACAATAATTGCGCTTATCTTTTGCATGGCTATATCTGTATAATGACAACAACACCTTCGCTGCCGTCTGTTTGCTTTACTACCTTAATACTACCTTTTTGTTCGGTAAGTAATTCGACCCTTCTGCGGGTCAATTCAATCCCCAGGCTTGAATGACCACTCTTTCGTGGTTGCTGCGATGACTTTTCCAGACCAATACCGTTATCACTGATGGTAATGCGCAAATGTTCATCCACCTGATCAATATCAACCATTACCTTTCCTTTTCGCTGATTGTTCAATGGCATCAGACCATGCCAGATGGCATTCTCCACGAACGGTTGTATAATCATTGAAGGAATCTGCATATTCTCTTCTTCAATTTCCCGATTGACATTCAGTTCGAAATCAAAACTGTCATCGAAGCGCAACTGCTCAAATTCCACATACAACCGTAAGGCTTCCAACTCCTTTGAAATCGGAATATACTGTTGATTGGTACTCGTTAAAAACAATCGGATCAGCTGTGAGAATTTAGTCAGATACGTGTAGGCTTCGTGCGGATCCTGCTGGAGAATTTTTCGTTGAATCCCGTTGATCGCATTAAACACGAAATGAGGATTCATTTGTGCACGCAATGCTTCAAGGCGAAACTCAGCTAGCTTACGTTCAATCCCTGATTGTTCCTCCTGCTTGCGGAATTGAATGTTTAATCTCCATCGCAGATACAAGGCGATACTACCAGCCAGCGATGCGGTTACGATCAGTACAAACCACCAGGTTCGCCAGAATGAAGGCAGAACGGTAAAATGCAGAATGACCGGCTTCAGACTTTCAATACCAAAATTATTTACACCAACGATTTTCAACTGGTATTCCCCTGAAGGAATATTCTGCAATTCAAAACTGTTTCCTTCGATTGTGCGGTCCAGCGAAAAACCATCTGACTGTAGTGTATAGTGAATCTGGGCTCCGCGCTGCCTCTTGAACGACAACATATCAATGGAAAAAGTAAGATTATTTTCTGTATGACTAAATTGCATTCCGCTCGTGTAAACAACAGGATGGTTTTCATTTAAAAGAATATTCCGCAAATACACAGGCGGAGGAGTTAGATTCGGAGATATGCCTCCTGCCGGTACTCTGTTCAGTCCCGTTGAGGTACCAACCCAAACCCAGCCATTGCCATAGGCAAGTGCATTGACTTCATTTCCGCTGAGTCCGTTCGTAGCATCATAGTTGTTACAAATGACAGTATCTCCATCGAGCTTAAACCGGCTTAAACCAGCGGCGGTACCTGTAAAAAATATTCCCGGTTCGCTTTCAATGATTACATTACACAGATTACTGACAAGACCTTCCTTGGCCGTGACAGACTTCCACTTGCCGCTATCACGGTAAAACAATCCTTTCCCTTTGGTACAAACCCAAAGCCGGCCTGATTTATCTTTATACAATTGATTTATTCGCACAGAACCACCCGGGAAATCTGTGATGTTTTCAAATTTTCCATTGCTGAATCTTACAAGTCCACCCAACAATCCAACCAACACCGAATTATCATCATCCTTTATAAAACAGATACCACGCCCCGGCAACTGGAACCGGCGAATGTGCTTTATCCCATTATATACATATAAATGGGAATGAGATAACATCAGGTTGGTATCACCTTCGTATTCCATCATATCCTGCAGATAGAGGTTCACTCCATCATCCATCACTGCATCAAACATCGAATAGTCGTTCTGAAGGCGCGCCGTTTTAAGTCCGACAATACACGTTCCATTCCTGAATGGTTTAGCTTTATAAAAGCCGATGGTGATATTGCTACCCACTGTAAAAACTTCGCGCGACTCACCTTTCTCACTCACCAGAATTCCTGAACCATTCTCGTTAATGGCCAGCATTCCATCGTTCATCTGCTTTAACGCAAGTATCTTTTTATTGAGACCAGATAGATGACCATAATACTGGATTTGCAGCGAAGGCGAAAAATACATGCCTCTGTCGAGTGTACTCACCCATAAACTGCCTTCATGATCAACAACAACATCCGAAACTGAAACATCGGTGAGAAAGTGAGCCGGTACTGTCTTAAAAGATCCTTGTCGCAATAAAACCACTCCATTCTTATCCAGACAAATCCAGACATCTCCCGATTTGTCTTTGACAATTCTCAGAATACGATTATCGTATTCAATCGAATCCTTCAACACCCCGTCAACAGCTTTATATAACTTATTTCCGTATGAAAACAGAAGCGTCTGATCCTTTAGTACCGCAGCTGTCAGATTACAGATTGTTCCGAATTTAATTTTCCAGCTGATTACAACAGGTGTAGCCGATTTCAGATCTTCAATCAGAATTTTTGAAAAATAATTTACTCTGTTGAGATCCTCGCCCAGTGGTCTAGGTTTGGTGTAATATGAAGAAGAACCAATAACCTTTTTATCGTCAAATATTTTCAATGTCCTTATATTCTCGTCAATGGATGGTTTTATTTCACTTACATAACGAAAGTTCTTTTCAGGATTGACTTTAAACATTCGTATAGTGGTGCCCAACCATAATGTATCTCCACGATCCACATAGATATCTGTGATGAGGCTCTGCCCATATAACAGTTTCTTCCGGATGATGTCATTTGCAGCAATCGCATAATATTTTTCATTTTGCAGATATCCGATGCTGCCATTGGAGCAGGAAATCCAGATCCGGCCTTTATAATCTTCATACAATCCGAAAAATGTAAGACCCGGCAGTCCATCTTCTTCTGTAAAATGCTGAAAAGAGACACCATTGTATCTGAAAACACCTCCATCCGTAACGCCCCAGATATATCCTTTGCTGTCCTGAATAATCTTATAAATCTCTCCGCCCAGTAACCCTTGCTCCTTTCGTATCGTCCGGAAATTAAAACTCTGCCCAATGGCCGGAAGGGTGGAAACGATCCATACGATCATGACCAGCAAATAAACCTGTCGGACAAGATTTTTCATTTTGCCCGAATTTAACCAATGTTACGGAGACCGGAAATTCCCGTGCAGGAAAATTATCCGGTGGGTATAAAAAGACAGAAAATCCAACCTGAAAAGACTAATCCTCGTCGGGGATATCGCCTGGAATCGAATGAAACTGTCGCAGCACAAGTTCTTTCTCCGCTTCCGCTGCATACCGTTCGAGCGCAATACTGTTTCTGCCTCTTTGCACTTCACGGAAATAAGTTTCCCGAAAACGAACGAACCAATCTCTGTATTCCTTTTGCATAGCAGTCAAATCGTGAGGGTGAGGTTGATTAGCATACTTCGATTCGAGCCGTTGACGAAAGATCTCACAATGGTCAAAAAAAACATTTATAAAAACTCCTGACAATGAATCCTCCGGCAAACGCCAATAACTCTCGTAAGGATCCATCACTACGGCCGTTCTCAGAAAAGTTACTCCCAAGATGGTATCAAGCTCTGCAAAAAGTTTTACTTCCAGTTCATACTTTTCGCGTTCGGTGGTTGCCGGCGTTTGTTTTTGCAGTGTGTCGGATACAGTCTGCCGAATACGGTTGCGATTCCGTGACCAGTGTACATAAGGATGCTCGAATAATCCGCTCCTTCCGAATGCCCCTTGCTTAAAAGCATGCTGATCAGTTAATATTCCCGGTGAATTATAAAATTTAACCGAATGTTCGTAGTCTGTCAAACGGTAATCCTGCAAACCGGACCAGAATGTACGATTGAATCCATACGCATTGATTTTAGAATAATCGCCGGGATTCAGCGTACCGAAATCAAACGAAGGCAGGACGAATGCTTGACCGTGCTGATAGAAGTAAATGATGGCTGTAGTGTTTACAAGGAAAGAAGTATTTGGCTGAGAGGGACGTAATCGTTTATACGACGTGTTATAACTGAAATAGATTTGCTGTAGATACAAGGTATCATTCAGACATTCATACGATCGGTGGATATCCCAATCCAGCCGTGCGATGCTGTCGCCTGTATTTGGTACAAATGGATGATGCACATCTGTAGATCCCTTCAGAATAATCTCTTCGATACATTTCCGCTGCAGATTCACTACATAGGTAGCATAGAAGAAAGCTCCTCCGGTATCCTTCGGCAAACACGTTAATCGAATCATCAGATCGCCGTTTTCCTTCCTGTATTGCTCATCCACTTCTGCAAAATAATTCTTCAGCATCTGCTCTACCGTCATACACAAAGGTTGCCTCGGAAAATATCGCGGTTTCGAAAGGACCGGGAGCAGGGTAATTGCTTTTGTATTTTCATAAGAGATAAAGAAATTCCCATCACGGGGCTTTAGTCCGAAAAGCCCGGTTTTCAACTGCAAATTTTCAAGTTCATAGCCATTACACACGGCGTTGTAATAAGCGTCCAGTTGTTCCACCTGCTGCTCTGCAATTACACTGGTTTGGTGAAAAGCAGCTTTAGACATTCCTTTATATAGGAGTGGATACTTTCTGCAGGAATCAAGCAATTGAAAATAGTAGCGATCGTTGGTCGCCTTGATCTCTACTGTTTTGAGTTCCGTCGCATCCGGAAAAAGAAATACTTCAGCGTTGATCTGCGAGGAAGGGATAGCCAGCCGCTTATACCCGACAGCCGTAAATACCAAAGTGTCTGTTTCGGCATTCACCTGTAGACTGAAATTCCCGTTCAGATCAGCCACTACTCCGAAGCGAATGGCAGGATAGTAAACATTTGCATAAGGGATTCTTTGTCCGGAGCCTTGTTCTTTTACTGTACCTCTTACCCATATTCCGGCATTCAACTGGGCGCAACAACAAATGGCAACGATCAGTAACCAACTGCAGCGAAAGAATATAAAGTCAGCAATGCGCATCTCAAATAATACCTGGGACAATTTCAGCATTTCCCATTCCGCAGCCTGTGCTTAAAAAAACAGAGGAAAGCACAAAATACAGAAGACACTTCACGGAGATGCAGTTATTGCTTAAGATGCCGAAATGTCAACATTATTCTGATGAATCCAAAATTCTCGAAAGCAATTCGAGCATTTCCTTTCTTTCTTCCGGATTACCTGCATCACTCATATGATTATGAATTACAGATTCTGCTTTCAAAACCAGAACTCCGAATTTTCTTCTCTCCTCATCCGAAGGCAATACACCTTCATCGGCCGGTTGATCGGAAGAGCGGATAGTTGCTACCTTAACTTTACTTGAAAGCGGCAATGTCATCCGCCGGTTATCGAGTGTAATGAGCTGGTAGCAATCGTCAGGATGAAGCGTAGCAAATAGCGCCGACATATCTCCTCCGTTGGAATGACCCATGATGATGCAGGGGTTTGCTCTCAACTGAGGGTTGACATCAGGCAGATGCTGGATGACGTAAAGAATATTCGCAGCACCGCGTTGCCAATTCGGCATTCGTGCAACCTTTACTGGAGAAGTGGATGACAACAATGAATCACCCGGGAGTTCATGCTGAATGCTGACAACGGCATATCCCCGGTTGGTGAGATACTGTTTCAGATATGTATAGTCGAGATAACTGCCGGGGCGATTCTCGTTGTAACCATGACTGAAGATCACCACTGCCTTATATTCCTTTTGGCCGGAAGGTAAGGACAATGACACCGGAATCTTTCGCTGACGGGCTTCGTCAAAAAGAGTTAATGTATCTTCCTTCCATTGCGCATGTGCTGGAACTGAAATGAGAATATACAGGAAGAGCAGGCAGTGTTTTAACATTTCACAAAAATAGAAATTGTTATCGCTGTTAGGAAGTACCGGCATACATCCATAACAATACCGGCTTATCCGTTTTCTTTAACATCGAATCAATGATCTCCATGGCATTATTCGAAACAGCAGGACAACCCCAGCTTTCTGCTGATCCGGCCGGAAACAACTCTTCATCCGTCATCGCGTCCCATGAATGCAATACGATATAGCGCTTCAGTGCATTTGAGTTGGTTTTTTCGAGACCGTGCAACAGGTACTTCACATGAATGCCCCATTGACTGTATCCGCGTTCGCCGATCTGATACTTACCAAGCGAGGAACAATGGCTACCATCCACATTGCTGAACACCGGCTCCTTTCGAGAAAAGTCGAGACTCCATGCGCTGTTTCCACAACCATGAGCGACCAGAAAAGCATGTGCAAGGGTATCTCTTTCGAAATCCCACACGAACAACCGCTTCGTTCCGGAATGCCTGCTCATGTCGGCCAGTAAACAAAAGGAAGTATCCCATTTCTTCTCCTTCACGAATTGCTCTGCATCCTTTCCCCGCTCCTGCAAATTCTGAAAGTTCACGTCGGGAGTATGCTCCGCCATACCCATAGAACGGGCGACTTCCGAACGGCATCCTCTTGAAAAAATCAGTGTAATGATAATAGAGATAACCAGCACAACCGAAAGGAGAATGAATCCGCGTTTCATAAAAACCGAAACGCTACATTCCTGCTAAAAGTATCCGGTAACGAAATTTTTATCGTTCAGCGATGGCTTTCACCATAATCAATGCACGTGGAAAAATCTCCTGAAAATAACACATACAACAAGAGCCTGAATGTCCATGCTGAAAGCATGCTGCTCCATGTCAGTTATCGTGCTGCTTCCAGTAAATCAGCAATGATAAATTTTTTCATTTTCAGGAAAGCCTGTGTCACGGCCGGAGCTTTAGCAGGATCACTCATCAGGCTTCCCAAAATTTCAGGAACAATCTGCCACGACACACCGTACTTATCCTTCAGCCAGCCACACATACTTTCTTCGCCATCTTTAGATAGTGCGTTCCAGTAATGATCGATTTCTCCCTGTGTTTTACAATGCACGACAAGAGAAACTCCTTCATTAAATGAAAACTGATGCGACAAGGAACTATCCATTGTCATCATCACATATCCGTTGAGTTTATACTGAGCATGCTGGATCGTGCCGGGTTTTTCGTGACCATTTTCGCCCCATCGTAGAATTCCCACGAGTGATGAATCCGGGAATATGCCTGAATAAAACTGAATAGCCTCTTCGGCCTTTCCGGCATTTGCTCCCGTAAACATCAAAACGGGCGTAAGCGTTTGACCGACGTCCGCAAACTTGCCGAACGACAATTGCCAGTTAGCACCGAATTTATCTTCCACCCAACCATACTTCTCACTCCAGGGATATTTATCCAGAGCCATGCGCACTTCACCTCCATCCGACAGTATTCTCCATGCCTGATCTATATCCTCTTCTTTCTCCAGTAAAACAAAAAAGGAAATGGTACCATTCATTTTGAATTGCGGGCCACCATTCAGCAACATTAGCTCCTGTCCTTTCACACTGAGCATGACGACGTAAGGATTCGATGCCGTTTCACTAACAAAGGAGAAAGCCAGCTTATACCATTCGGCGGCTTCCTTCGCGTTACCGTTAAACCAGAGACAAGGATGAATCGGATTGTGCATAACCGGATTACTTTACAGATTCAGCATATTTCACATAATTATTCAGAATAGCCTGCCAACCGGCTTTCTGAAACTCAACCGGATGCATCGACTCTGCTTCAAATGATTCAGTGATGATCGTACTATCGCCGGAAGTCTCGAAAGCAACCATTACTTTACGACCATCGCCCATGGTGTAACCGAGTTGCTTTTCCGGAACAACAACGTCAAATACACCACCGAACTCAAACGACATACTCCCGTCCTTCGCTGCCATGGTAGCAGTAAACGTTCCACCTTCACGCAAATCGCTTTTTGCAGCCGGACAATGCCAGTCATCGCTTGCGAAATTCCAATTGACAATATGTTCCGGAGCATTCCATACCAGCCAGGCTTTAGCAGCAGATACATTTACAGTGGCGGTAATTGTGACGAGAGTTTTAGGATTTGTTTCCATTTTTTTTATTTTAATCGAATTAAACAACGCAGGTCCTTCGGTCCGGTGTACCACTCAATACAATAACCCTCGGGATCGATGTCGGGTAGCGCGGTCAGCCGTTGAAAGGTTTCCCCGATCAATGAAATATTGTTCATGAAATCGGGAATGTCAAAGTACGCATATTTTCCCTGCCGAAGCAAAATTCGTTGCATATTCGGGGGAATCGTCTCCTCCGGCCGGACTCCCACTGCGGCCTGGTATAAAATATTACCCTTGTTGTCGGGGCGCGAAAGGCCATACCGGTTTCGCAATCCTGAATCAGGAAAAAGCTGTTCCAATGAGGTAAAAGCTCCGGCGATGCCATCCGGAAAAGAAACCGGAGCAGTACAGGCCAGCGGCAGATCGCGACCGATCATCATTGTTTCGAAAGACCAGTTCATGCTGCAAACATACATCAGCCGGCCATGGGCGGGAATGTACAAAAACGACATTCATGGGGTGTTTTGCGTCATGCTTATTTCGTATCTTACAGCCATGAAAACGATCGTTATTGTTGTCCCTGAAAAATCAGTGATCCAAACCATCTCCGGACCACAGTACTGCTTCAGTGTTGTAAACAGTATCCAAGCTGCTAAAGGGAAGAAACCGCTTTTCAACATCATTCTGGCGGGTGCGAAAAAATCCATTCACCTGCAGGAAGGATTGTTCACTGTTCATCCGCAGCTGACCCTCCATGAAGTTAAAAAAGCCGACCTGATTTTCATTCCTGCTTTATTGGGCAATATGAAAGAAGGCATTGATGCAAATAAAAATCTTGTTGGCTGGCTCCATGAGCAATACCTGCAAGGTGCAGAACTGGCCTCTTTGTGTGTAGGTGCGTTTCTTCTTGGAGCCACAGGACTTCTCGAAAACAAAAGCTGCTCAACCCATTGGAGTTATGCCAATGAATTCAGGACGATGTTTCCTGACACTGACGTTCAGGAAGGAACCATCATCACCGAAGAAAAAAGAATATACTCAAGCGGTGGAGCAAATTCGTACTGGAATCTTCTGTTGTACCTTGTAGAGAAATACACCGACAGGGAAATGGCCATTACGATTGCGAAATACTTTGCAATTGATATTGACCGGAACAACCAATCTGCCTTTGCCATGTTTCAGGGTCAGAAATCGCATGGCGACCTGGAAGTGAAAAAAGTACAGGATCTGATTGAAAGGAAAGTAGAAGAACGGGTGACGGTAGATGTGCTGGCTGATAAGGTAGCTGTGGGACGCAGAAGCCTAGAACGACGCTTCAGATCAGCCACCGGCAACTCTGTACACGAGTATATCCAACGGGTAAAGATCGAAGCCGCCAAACGCAGATTCGAGAGCAGCCGGAAAAATATCAATGAAGTGATGTACGAAGTAGGCTATTCGGATACCAAGGCCTTTCGTACGGTTTTTAAGAAAATTACCGGACTAACTCCTGCGGAGTACCGTCAGAAATACAATAAAATGGCTAAGGCCTGAGTCGTGAAGATGTACGAATAACCCGCTCCCGGCGATAAACGCGGATCAATAAAACGCTGAAAATAATGAAGGGAAGTACAGATCCGATCATCAGAATATTTGCAGAGAGTACACCGGCAAGCAAATTCATAAACACCAATAAGCCGAGCAGGATATCCGCAATCAGAATATATTTCACGGGGAAGCTCTTTTTGAAAACCGGTATCAGTAACAGCAACTGGCCGATAAACGGCAGCAAGACCAGCGGGTGAATGAAATTATGCAGGTTTCGTTTTTCGGTAAACAGTAAATCCGCTTCCATCTGGAATAAAAACATCGATTGATTACTCCATTGGAAATAACAGATCAGGAAGGAGAGAAAGAGTCCGAGTGAAATCCAGCGTGGTTGCATACAGGTATATTCCGATTCAAATATAAGACAACAAATCCATTTTTAGTTGCTTCGCCACCATACTGATTTTAGTCATCGTTCATGAACCATCCCAATAATAATGTCCGATGATCCGGTAACTGAATAAAACATCTTCCATTACCTGTCCGCCTCCGATATTATGCACCACCAGAAAACGCTGCTGATCAACCGACTTTTTATTCACGACAATGCCGATATGGTTTACTCCACCAAACAGGTTCCAGCATACAATCTCTCCCGGCTGATAATCTGATGGGTTCTCAGTACTGGGCAAGACCATTCCGTATCTCTTAAAAAAGGTCATGAGATTGGGTACACGCCGGTGATCGATATTTGAATCCGCTTTCTTCAAACCGAATATCTGCGGGTATAGGCGAAAATTTGCTGACATATCTTTATGAACATTCTCCTGCAAATCAATCCCCAGTTTTCTATAGGTCCGGATGACTACATCCGTACAAACGCCGGTACTGGCTGGAACATCACCCAGAGGATAACTGATTTGGCGGTAAGAAGGATCATATCTTACTTCAGGATTAATTATAGAAAGAGCCGCATCTGATAAACGTTCATTGAAATCACGGTATCCTGTGAATCCCAACTGAACAAGAACGAGAAATGTAAAACCAATCAACTTTAGATTCTTCATTTGATGAATAACCTGGATTTTAAATTGAATTCAAACTGATCTGATAGAATCTTGATTTCAAATCCGGAGATAATACAAAATGACAACCCTGTCAAAAGGCGACGACTTTGAGTCGATCGTTTTTGAAATATAAATCGGCGATCAAAACTATCGGAAACAAGGAGGTTGATGAACAGGCAAACCGAACCGGTAAATATCAAATTTTGCATCCATATCATGGACACATAACGAAAAGACATATCAGATCAGTATTTCCGAATCAAAAAAAATACGCCATGCAGAACCGGGCTACTTCTTTTTCCTAGACGCTTTCGCTTTAGGATTAAAATCCAGACATTGCTGAATCCAGAAATCAAAGTCCTTTTCACTTTTAATGCCCAATAGGTTTACCATCACATATCCTTTCATGGGTCGCCCGGTAAAATCCATTTCTCTTGCGCCTTTCCGTTTCAGTGCTTCCGGATAAAACTCCGGATCGAGCCGGCACATCATCTCATCAGCAATAACGCCCACACACATCTTTCCATTCACCATGAAAGCCAGACCGCCCATCATTGCTTTTTCTTCCACATCGCGCAAATCGCCTAAGCGAATACGAATTCTGTCGGCGAGAAATTGATCGTAAGCCATCGTATCAATGTATGAATAGTACCATTGCGAATCTAAAGAAATATTCCGTACATAGTAACTCCGAATAAAAGGCTGATCACAATCCACAGGATCATGTTCACTTTAAACTTTATCAATGCCAGCAGCGAAACCAATAACCAGCCAATCTGCACCCAATCCGGATGTAACTCCTTAAATCCACCCGGAAAGAGGACGTGTTCCGACAGATAAATGGTCAGGTTGAGCATGACGCCCAATACAACAGCAGTAATTAACGAAAGTATGCGCTTTAAAAACTGATTTTGTTGCGTCCTCTCGATAAATGGTGCCCCGGCCAGAATAAAAACGAAGGAGGGTAAAAAAGTATAGAACGTCGTCATCAATAAACCGTACGCACCAAAAAGCAGCGATCCGCCTGATTGATGAAAACCGGCCATGAATCCCACGAATGATAAAACAATGATCAGCGGACCAGGCGTTGTTTCACCCAGGGCAAGGCCATCCATCATTTGTGCAGCCGACAACCAATGAAATTTCTCTACACTCACCTGAGCCACATACGGTAATACAGCATAGGCGCCACCAAAGGTCACCAGTGCTGCCTGCGTAAAAAATACCGAAAGCTGACTCCAGAAACTGAAATCGGCACTTCCCATATACAAGAGCGCAAGCGGAATCAATCCAATGATCAACGCAGCTACGATTACTTTAAACAAATTGGACAGAGGTGACGATGTATCGGCGCAGCTACTTTCGGCATTGATAAAATAAGAACGTTCCTCTACTGTTTTTTCAGCCCGCTCAGCCGAGGCCATATTTTTTGTACTGTTCAATTTCACCAGTATGGCAGCCAGAATCACCGCAGCCATCACAATAACCGGATAAGGAACATTAAAGAACCAGATAGAAATAAATGCGGCTAAAGCAAAAGAATAATGCAATGAAGATTGCAATGACTTCTTCCCGATTTTAAACAAAGCATGAATAATGATGGCAATAACAGCAGCTTTTAATCCCATCAAGAGCGAAGCGGTGATCGGGAAGTTACCTGCTTTTACATAGATTATACTCAGTACGGTGAGAAGCAACATGGCCGGTAACACGAACAGTATTCCGGCTGCTATACCGCCTTTTTTTCCATGCAGCATCCATCCGGTATAGATAGCCAGCTGCTGAGCTTCGGGTCCGGGGAGTAACATACAATAATTGAGGGCATGCAGGAACTTACTTTCACTGATCCACTTTTTCTTCTCAACAAGAAATTCGTGCATGATACTGATCTGCCCCGCAGGCCCTCCAAAGCTGATGAACCCCAGCTTCAGCCAGAAGAGAAAGGCTTCGCGAAAAGTGGGAAGATTTTCTCTCGAAAGAAACTGTTCAATTTTACCTTCTGCCATTCCTCAAATGTAGAAAGAATCATGAACATCCGTATTCTGAAACTCTTTGTTTTATATTCGACCAACCGGAAATTCACATAGGTTAATGCTATTCAAATTTTCTCACTCTGCATATCAGAGGAACTAATAGATCAGCTATACCGATGCGATGGGGTCAGACTTTTTCAGTTATCGCTTTGGAATTCAGTAGAGAATCATATAGAAATACCCAGGTAGATATTCTTCCGGGGCTTTTATGTTGTTTGGTTCTTCTACCGTTTTTTTTATAAGAGCACAAACTAACTTCAATTACGTATAAAAGGAAGCCGGGTGTTGATTTTCCCATTCAAAACTAATAAATAATATCCAGGGCTCAATGCTCCTACATTTACCTTCATATCATTCGGCAGTAATTTCTGCTCAACAGCACAACGTCCATCCACCGAATAAATACTGTAAAATTCATTTTCAAGTGATGTCGTACTTTGAAGGCAAACTGAAGATGTGGCAGGATTCGGATATACCTTAACGTTAGTCTCATTGAAAGATGGGGATGTTGCCGCTAATGATACTGCTGTGTTCAGATACACCTCCCAGTGCGGGGAACCCGGCACACCAAATTGAACCGGGTAATACAATGCCGAATCCCAGGCGCTGTATACCAACAAATCGGAAACGTCATCTCCATTCATATCCATCAACTTCCAGCCTTCACTGCCGTGGATGGTATATTGAAAAGTATATTCATCATTGAATCCAAGATTGATAAAGGACTGATTTATCATCCCACCGGCAGGTGTCGGCCAGGTAATGGGCCAGGTATTGAAACCATTGCCATTGTTATAATAAACTTTCCAGTATGGAGCAGAACCTACACCATATTGCTGATACGCATTGAGTGTTAAATCATAAACGGAAAACGAAATAAACTCCGGTCGCTTATCTCCGTCCAGATCAATACAAGCCCATCGTTCACTGCCCTGATTCCAGTTGTAACCAAAAGACTGCGGAAAATTATATCCCATTTGTTGTCCGTTAGTAGCATACCATCCACCCACCGGTGTTGGCCATATTTGTGGTACCGCATCAAATCCACTTCCATTGTTCAGATATACTCTCCAATGTGGATTCACCCCATTACCATATTGCTCGGCCATATTGGTGGAAACGTTATAATGTCCGGTTACTACCAGATCGGGTTTCTGATCTCCATTGGCATCGGCGATCGCCCACGATTGTGAACTATCGCAAACACTATAGATGCCATAGGTGTACACATACCCTACCGAATTTGTATTCGATAAATACCGGCCACCAATGGGCGTGCTCCAGATAACCGGAGTAGTATTGAAGCCTGATCCGTTGTTCAGATGGACTTTAAAATACGGACTGCTTCCGGCACCGAACTGCATATGCGCACTGAGGGATGTGTTGTATTGTGCGGTAATTACCAGATCGGGCATTGCGTCACCGTTCATGTCCTTGAGGTCCCAATACTGACAGTTTCCGGTAGCATTACAGCTTCCGGTGATGACATAAAATCCGAGTGCCGTGCCAGCGGAAGAATACGCTCCACCTGTTGGTGTGGACCAATTAACAGGTGATGTCGAAAATGAAGTACCTGTATTCATATACACTTTCCAGTAAGGAGTACTGCCTGCATTAAATTGCACTGGCCAGCCTGCAGTCGCATTGTATGCGCCTGTCACTACCAGATCCGGTAAATGATCATTGTTCATGTCAATCATCTGCCATGACTGACTGATTGATTCCATATTCGACTGACCATTGGTATTCAGGAATCCATAATTGCCGTTCACAACAGAATATTGTCCCCCGACCGGAGTTGCCCAATTCACAGCATTCGTTGAAAACCCCGAACCATTACCGGTGTACACTTTCCAATACGGAGCCCCCGAAGCACCATATTGTATAAAAGTACCGGTACTGTAATCAGAAGTTTCGATCAGATCTACTTTCCCATCGCCGGTGATATCGACGGTATTCCACTGCGTACTGTTATTTCCGGCATGCGCAGTGCTGATGTGATAGGGATAACCCAACGGAACATTCCAGGCATCAAAGAGTCCACCTGACGGTGTAGGCCAGTTAAGCGGAGAGGTAGGAAAACCTTGACTATGGCATAAATACGGGCTGAAGCCACGAAATACAATTAAAGTCATCAACGAAATTCTGTACACCATCTGCTTCATACATCAAAGATAGGGAAGCGGCATTTAAAGTACTTAAAATCAGAAGAAATATTATTGAACGGTACGACAAAAATTACAACAAGACTGTACAGCAAATTTCTTCAAGCGACGACTTTTTACAGAAGTTGCTATGGTAGATTCTGATGATTAGAATAAACCACTATCCTTCATTGAATTTGTACATTTCGAAGGTCATTACGAATCAGACTATTGATATGTCAGAAACAAAAAACTGGACACTTCAAAGATAATAGACTCAAGGTTGTTTAATCAATTGCCAATGTAAACCTGACTTTTATCAAAAAAGTAAAAATAATTTGCATTTTCAATAAAGTGTGTTTACGTTTGATTTGGATTTTAAGATAAACATTATGAAACATTCTACATTCTACATTCTACATTCTACATTCTACATTCTACATTATTTAGAGGAATAGTATTTCTATTTTTAGCAATGATGGCATCGAGTGCCAATGCACAAAATTTTCAACTTACATTAACACCGTCTAATTATAATAATTATAATATCTCCTGCTTTGGATTCAGAGATGGTAGTATTGATTTAACTGTTACTGGCGGTACTTCACCTTACTCCTATAGATGGTCAACAGAGGATACAATACAAGATTTAACAAATCTCGCTGCCGGGTACTATCAGGTAATTGTTACGGATAAAAATAATAATACAGCCGAAATCGCAATTACATTAAAGGAACCAGAGATGCTGATCAATGACTTTGTAGTGAGTACATATCCAAATGGATATAATATCAGTTGTTATGATTGTTTTAATGGAAGTATCTATAATTTCTCTGGTGGCGGAGTGCCACCTTATACATATGTCTGGGAGGATGGGCCCACCACTAAAGACCGGATTGCCATGGGAAGAGGTACTTACGCGCTGGTGATAACGGATGCAAATGGATGTACTTATGCACCAGAGCAGTTTTATCTCTTTGAGCCCGATCGCTCAGACTGGACCATGAACGGAAATACAGGAAGTAATCCGGGCAGTAACTTTATCGGAACGAGTGATAATAAGGATCTGGTGTTCAAAACAAATAATCTGGAACGAATGCGCTTATTTGCAAGTGGGCATTTGAAAGTTAATGCACTTGCAGGTACAGGGACCCATGCACTGGTGATTGATAACGATGGGATAATAAGCAAAGCACCCTGTTTTACATGGGATCAATGTGGAAATACAATTAGTGTGAGTAATTTCATTGGTTCAAAGAATGCAATTGATGTGAAGTTTAAGGTGAATTCCGACTTAAATAGTAGTTCGGTAATGACATTAAAAGTGAACGGGAACATTGGGATAGGTACTGATGCCCCTACTTCAAAATTTGAAGTACAACATAGTACACCTATGGGTCAATCAAATGGAATTAATATAGTGAATACAAATTTTGGTAATTTTAACAATGAAATAAAGTTCAGTGCATACTTTTCTTCAAACCCTCTATGGGCGATAGGAAATGATGTACATCATAATGGCGGCCAAAATTTCTTTATTTATGATAATATAGTTAATGCTCCATATGGCCATACCCGTTTGTTAATTGATGAACATGGAAGACTAGGCATAGATACTGAAACTCCCTCCCAGAAATTGGAGGTAGTTCATAATGATAATGGTGGAGGTATTGCAATAAATCGGGTAAATACCAATAACGTATCAAAAAGTGAGATTAAGTTTTTACACAATGGAGTACCGCAATTTGCATTTGGAACAGATTTAAATAATACCGGAGGTCATGATTTATTTATTTGGGATCATGCTGCTTCCGGCGGCACAGGTGCCACTCGTTTTTTAATAGATGCAGATGGTGATATTGGGATAGGAACGGAGGACCCAGAGGAACGAATACATCTAAAACAAGGGAACATTTTTATCAATTCTGAGAACACCGGCTTAATAGTGGATGAAGGAGATAATAAGCGGGTAGGATTTTTAAAGTATTCAGGCAAGGAAGGAGGAATCTGGAGAGTTGAAGGGCAGAAGTTTGAAATTGGAAGAGCAATGGGGGTTTCACATCTCCCTGGGACGCCAACAAGCTTGCAAACAGATTTAATTATTGATGGAAATGGTAAAGTAGGGTTGGGAGTAGTTCCTCCAATTGGCTCTTTGTATCGCCTTTTTGTTGAAGATGGAATTGCTACCAGAGATATCATGGTGCAGGCCACCGGATGGCCGGATTTTGTATTTGATGATCAGTACCCACTATTGAGTATTCGTGATTTAGAGCAATTTATTTTTACGAATAATCACTTACCGAATGTGCCTTCCGAAAAAGATATATTAGAGAACGGTGGATATGAGGTGGGAGAAATGCAAACGATCTTACTTCAGAAAATTGAAGAGCAAAGTTTATATATCATCAATTTGCAGAATCAAATTGATGCCTTAAAGATATTGCTCGAGAATAGATAAGTATATGGCATGAAAAAAACATCGATTTACTTCTGTCTTCTATTGTCTGTTCTTGTAAATTGGCAACCAGTTAATGCGCAATCTTCAGGTCATGTTACGATTGAAGGGAAGCAGTTTAAACTAAACGGAGCAAATTTTTATCCTATGGTTATGAATTATGCGGTTGAATTAACCATGCCAAATGGATCTGGATCTTCGGGTTGGCCTAACAGTTATCTGACTCCATATGTAGAATATGGAGTCAATAATGGACCCGGAGGAGGATCCGGAAGTTATATTTTTGAATGTGCAAACAATATACAGTGTGCCTCAGATATAGTAACTGACTGGACGTACCTTGCTGATTTGAACTTTAATACAATAAGAGTTGCAGGATTTTATCCAAAGTTTCAGTGGAATGGAGGGAATCCCAATTTCTACTTCAGTATAAGAGAAACAGGATCATATACCTGGCAGTATCTTCCAATTGACCTGTATAATTCAAGTGACCCGGGGTTAAATTATGTTTTAGATCGCTATGAAGAGTTAATGCAACTGGCAGATCAGACGGGAATGAAATTAATTTTTAATATGATAGGACAGTCTTCAGATTTTACACAGATCCCTGGACCTGATAATGATGAAATCGATTATTATAATAAATTCCTTGATCACCTCGCTACACGAATTGCGGCAAGCAGTTATGCCCATACTGTTTTAGCTTTTGATCTTTGGAATGAGCCCTGCTACTTTGATGAATCAAAAAATAAAACTAAAGTGCAAACCTGCGAGATCATTTCTCAGTGGTATGGGACGGTAAAAACGCACGGTTCAACACCCTTGGTAACAATTGGTACTTGCGGTTCTGGTGATGTTTGGTTTTACGATCCAGGAGTTTTAAAGGTAGATTTCCATTCCCTACATATTTATCCCGACTTCAGAGATTTTGAGGATAGAACGGATCCTGCTATTCAGCAACGTGCAATCAGCAGAATTTTTGACGAATTATATTGGTTTAATAAAAATAGTCCTGTACCTTGGATAATTGGAGAAACGGGATTTGCCGCCAGCAATGTTCTTCCTCTTGCTTATCCAGGGACTAATGGAGCAAATGGGTCATTAGCAGATCAAGCCGATTTTGTTCAACAAATGTTGGAAGCCACCTGCAACGCAGGCGGAAGCGGCTTTAGCTGGTGGGTATTTCAGGATGGTTGGTGGTTCGGTAATTCAGCTCATGAAGCTCATTGGGGAATGCTGGAGCGAGGTTATTCAACGGGTAATGTAGCCGGAGAAAAACCGATGGTTAATGTGTTTAGAAATTATTCGCTACCAACCGATGTGAATTCCTGTGGCCCCTCCCCAGTGGATGAAACTACTTTGCAAACATATAACCCGGCTTTAACTTATTTTAATCCATTTCAGCATCCGACTAATCCACAATACACTATTAAAGGGTATATTTATGATCAGGACGGAAACCCGATTGCCAATGCGTATGTGGGGGGGCATACGAATTTAGGTGAAAAAATTGTTTTAATAAATAATGTTCCAACTAAAGTTCGGATTTCTGAATTTCAGAGAATTTTTACAGATAACCATGGATATTTTGAATTGATTCCGTATGATTATATTGCACCACCTTTCGGGTCTTTTCCAACATATTTGGAGAGTCAACTTCATACCTTATTAGTAACAACCACTGCTGGTGAGCGAATAAAATTCAGCGAACATTGGTGGCCAAGTAATTATTGCAGCAATCAAATGCCTCCTGCCAATGATCCATCTTTACAATGGAATTTGCAGAAAGTCAACTTTACATACAATGGAGAAATTAATAATGTTCTAATTCCATCTGGTATGACGAGAGATTTATTGGCCTATAACAACCTTACTGTTGAAAATACAACAATTGAAGCTGGTGCATTTTCGGAGATTAAGGCACCTGCTTCAGTTCACTTAAAAGAAATATTTCATGCAATCGCTGGTAGCGAAACACATGTGTTTTGTATACTGACAAGTATTAATTGTTCAGATTATTCGGGGTACGCGATGGAATATAAAATGGCAAATGCCATAAGCAGTTCAAATGATGTCAAATCGGAATTCATTGATTTAAGGTTTATATTACCTTATAAGGAGGAAGTGCTAAGAATTTATCCAAATCCTGCTAATGAATATTTTATAGTAGAAAGGGATGGAAAAGGAACAGAGGACCTTGAAATTCACAATTTACTTGGTGAATTGATTTCAAAACATCAGATTCAGGGAGCAAAACTTAATATCAATTGTTCACAACTGCCTCAAGGGATATATATGATAAAATCAACTAACTCAAATCAAGTTTATAAATTCATCAAACAATGAAATACTACTTAAATATTTTACTAACCAGTATACTTGTTATAATTTGTACGACTGTTTTTTGTCAATCGTTTAATTGGGTGAAACATGAAGGAGGATTCGGTTATGACATTTCTTCCGCTAGCTGCAAAGATTTAAATGGAAATATTTATATATCAGCAGTTGGCGGCGGAGGAGGAAACACCGTAATAATTGCCAATGATACTTTTTCTGTCAGTGGTCAAGATGATATGTTTTTGATTAAATATGATCCCAATGGCAATCATATATGGACAAAACAGTTTGGCGGAAATAATTATCAGACTATTCCAACGTACTACGCAGAGGCAATTACAAATGTGGTGTTTGATTCTGCTTCAAATTGTATTTATATAACCGGCACTTATTATCAGATATGTCAGTTTGACACGATTACTTTAAATGCACAATCAGGATACACGGACAATTTTTTGGCAAGACTAGATGCCAATGGAAATTTTATCTGGGTAAAGAATATCAGTTCATTGCCTGGAGGCGTAGAGTCAGGAAATATATTAAGTTGTGATCAAAATGGAAGCTTATTTATACTAAGTGGATTTAGTAATGGTGGATATATTGATTCGGTAGGCTTTCCATTAGGTAATTCACTTGCTACTATACTAATTGATGGTACAATGAAGGGCCCTCCAGTTAGTTTAAATTTGAATTCGTATCAAATAATAAATATGCAATACTCAAGTGGAAGTTTATTGATGCTTGGTGGTAGTAACGATACACTAACTATTGATACAATATATATTGATTCTATAAATTCATCTTCAGGTATATTAACATGTTGGGACACTACTGGCCATATTCTGTGGGAACGCCATACAATGGATGGTAACGTATATACAGGTAACTTTACTTATGATGATATTGGTAATATTATTGTAACATACTATTTTCAGGATCCATGGATTATCCTTGGAAACGACACCGTTTTCTCAAATGGAAATACCGGTGGAGTGCTCTTAAAAATGAATAAATTTGGTATTACACAATGGATAAAATCTGTTGATGTCGGCCTTCAGTATGGATATTTCCCGGCGTCAATCCAAATGGATTCGGAAAATGGTTTTTATATCGCAGGCAATATGAAAGATAGTCTATCATTTGGGAACATTAGTATCGTTTCACCATTCCCGGGTAATTTTTATAATTCATTTGTTGCACGATTTGATACAAGTGGTAATTGCATTGGCGCTGTTCAAGCGGATAATGTTCAGGTTACCGATATGGAAGTAGATAATACTTCAAATGTTTACCTGACAGGAGGATTCAGTAATACAGCTCATTTTGGTAATATAACACTAGTAACAAATAATTCCTCCGACATCTTTCTCGCGAACCTGAATGCGATTACGGGCCTGGGCGGAGGAGAGCGGATGATACAGGATCAACTGGTGATTTATGCCAATCCCAATAAAGGAAGTTTCCGGGTGCAGGTGCCGGAACAGTTGTCAGATTTACGTGGTGCATGGCTTTTCGTTTATGATGTGCAAGGGAAAGAAGTGGCCCGTTTTAACCTGGATAAAATGAACGAAACACCACAGCTGGAAATCAACAATGCAAATGCCGGGTTTTATACTGTGCGTCTGGTGAAAGATAAGCAGGTGTTTATCGGGAAAATGGTGGTGGAGTGATGGATATAGAAAAGTAATACTGAAGAAGTTGGGGATGTTGGAATGCGGAGCCCATGAGGTGTATTCAACTGCTTTTGTCCTTTGGCACCGATTAGTTGCTTTTATGTTAAAAATTTATACCTTAGAGGTGTATTTTGGATACAGAAGATGCAACCATAGTGTCTTTTTGTTGTAGTTAATACCGTTTAAAAACTATTGCCACTGCAGTATAAAGGGTATTAGCCGGTGATTCTTTTGTTTCCAGTTGAAATACAATATGGCAACGGTCAAAAATATATTTTGCAATGATTTATAAAAAACTTTATAAAAACTGGTTTATATTAATTGTAGCACCATTCTTATTGAGCCTATCTGTAAGTGGGCAAACTTTTAATTGGGTAAAAAGAGTGGGCGGCCTTGGACCAGATCAGGGAGGTAAATCTTGTATGGATCTTGCCGGGAACATTTACGTTGCTTTTGCGGGAGCTGGTCCGGAGGTAATTTTTAATGCTGATACTGCTTCTGTTAGTGGAATAAATGATCTTTTTATTGTAAAATATGATGTTAATGGTAATGAAGTTTGGAAATTGCAGTTTGGAGGTGCAAACAATAATCCTTTTAATTTAAGCCCCGAAGGTATCGCGAGCTTGGTCTTTGATAGTAGCACCAATAGTCTAATATTGTCTGGAGCATATTTTCAATCCTGCGTTATTGATACCATAGCCTTGGTAAGCCCTTCAAGTACTCAAACAACAGGCTTTATTGCTAAAATGGATTTAAATGGAAATTGTATTTGGGCGAGAAATTTTGGAGGTCCCGGAAGCGGTCGCTTGATTCCTCAAATGGATATTGATAAGAATGGTTTTTGTTATATGTATTTCGGTGTTGAAGGATCAGGCTATCTTGATACAATCCCTGTTAGTCCTGGAGGATATTTTGGTAAAATAAATAATAATGGAGAAATAGAATATATTAAAAAAGTCTGTAGAAATCATACTCCAAATAATTTACCTGTCTATACGCAAGTCAAAGTTGAAGTAGCGAATGACATTATCTACATGCATGGAAGTAGCTATGATAGCCTTACATTAGATACAATTTTACTGCCAAATTCAAATAGCTTTTCACTTGTAATCTCAGCGTGGGATACAAGTGGGTCTATTATTTGGGCAAAACAAACTAATAATTCGCAAGCTGGTTTTGGTACAATATGCGTTGACCAAAGAGATAATATTTATGTATTGGACAGGTTCGCTAGTCCTTTTGTTACTTTAGGTGTTGATACAATATTCACAAATGGTAGTTATGGTTCTTTTCTCATGAAGTTTGATAAAACAGGGAATTTGTTATGGCATAAAGCGTATTCAAATGGTATGTGGGGTAGCTATGGCGCAACTATTGATTTGGAAGGGCAAGTATATTTTACGGGCGTATTCTGGGATAGCCTGATAATTGATAATTTCAGCATGTATAGTAGTTCAACCGCCGAGGATCTTTTCATAGCTCATTTTGATAGTAATGGAACATGCATTGGGGTGCGTCAAGCAACTGGTGCTACCGGCGTCAATATAATACAGCATAATAATGGTCAATTATACTTATCAGGTATGTTTAATTCGACAGGCGTCTTCGGTAACATTTCTATTCCCAGTTACGGTGTATCCGACATCTTCCTCGCGAACCTGAATGCGATTACGGGCCTGGGCGGAGGAGAGCGGATGATACAGGATCAACTGGTGATCTATGCCAATCCCAATAAAGGAAGCTTCCGGGTGCAGGTGCCGGAACAGTTGTCGGATTTACGTGGTGCCTTGCTTTTCGTTTATGATGTGCAAGGAAAAGAAATGGCCCGCTTTAATCTGGATAAAATGGACGAAACACCGCAATTGGAAATCAACAATGCAAATGCCGGGTTTTATACTGTGCGTCTGGTGAAAGATAAGCAGGTGTTTATCGGAAAAATGGTGGTGGAGTAATTTGATCGCGAAGCCTCGCGATGGGTGGATTTGAATATTTGGAGTTGATCGACTAGATTATTCCCAATACCCTTTGGTAAAGTCTGAAACGACAACAGTTTTCCACTAACATCTATACATTGGCATGACTACTGATTTTATATCAATTTTTCCCTACCTTAGAGGTGTATTTTGATTAAAAAAGATGCAATTGTGGGAACTTTTTAATGATATTATGTACCGTAGTACAAACACCTGCAACAGCGGGGGCAGCGGTTTTTCCTGGTGGGCATTTCAGGATGGTTGGTACTTTGGAAATTCGCCTCATGAAGCGCATTGGGGAATGTTAGAGCGGGGCTATGCAACGGGGAATGTAGCCGCGGAAAAACCGATGGTTAATGTGTTTAGAAATTATTCACTACCAACCGATAATAATTCCTGCGGCCCATCCCCTGTGGATGAAACTACATTGCAATCCTATAACCCGGCTTTAACGTACTTTAATCCATTTCAGCATCCTTCTAATCCACAATACACTATTAAAGGGTATATTTATGATCAGGACGGAAACCCGATTGCCAATGCGTATGTGGGGGGGCATACGAATTTGGGTGAAAAGATTATTACAATAAATAATATATTAACTAAAATACGTATCTCAGAATTTCAGCGGAATTTTACAGATAACGCTGGATATTTCGAATTAATACCATATGATTACATTCAACTACCATTTGGTTCTTTTCCAACAATTTTAGAAGGCCAACTTCACACCTTATCAGTAACAACAACTGCTGGTGAGCGATTAAAATTCAGCCAACATTGGTGGCAAAGTAATTACTGTAGCAATCAACTGCCTCCAGCCAATGACCCAACTTTACAATGGAGCTTGCAGAAAGTCAACTTTACGTACCATGGAGAAATTAATAATGTGCTTATTCCCTCCGGCACTGTAAGAGATTTACAAGCTTATCGTAACCTAACCGTTGAAAATACAATAATTGAAGCAGGCGCGTCTTCAGAAATAATGGCACCAGTTTCAGTTCACTTAAAGGAAATGTTTCATGCAAAGACTGGTAGCGAAACACATGTGTTTTGTGTACCAACAAGTATTAATTGTTCAGATTACTTAGGGTATGTGATGGAATATAAAGTGGCAAGTAATTTAAATAGCACAACGGATTTAAAACCCGAATTCATTGATTTAAATTTTATTTTTGATATTAAAAAAGAAATGTTAAGAGTTTATCCAAATCCTGCTAATGAATATTTTGTAATAGAAAGCGATGGAGGAGAAGTTGATGATATCGAAATATATAATTTTCTCGGTGAATTGATTGCAAGATATAAGTTTCAGGGTTCGAAACTGAAAATTAATTGTTCTTATCTGCCTCAGGGTGTTTATATGATTAAGTCAACCAATTTAAATCAAGTTTATAAATTCATCAAACAATGAAATACTACTTAAATTTTTTGCTAATCATTATTCTTGTAAATAGTTGCAGGACTGGATTTTCTCAATCGTTTAATTGGGTGAAAACTGCTGGTGGTACAGGCCATGACATCGGAACAAAGGTTTGTACAGATGGGAATAACAATATTTACGTAACTGCTAATGCAGGAGGAGGAGGTAATTTCGTAACATTCTTAAATGACACGTTTAATATTAACGGGTTAGGCGATATATTTCTCTCAAAATATGATTTGTCGGGTAATGAAATATGGACAAAGAAATTTGGGGGAAACAATATTGGAACAAACCCATACTTTGGTGAAGGTTTTTCAGCGCTGTTGTTTGATTCTATAAATAACTGTCTGTACTTAGCTGGTCAATTTTATGGGACTATATCATTTGACAGCATTAATTTAGTTGCGAGTAGCGGTGGTACCGATGATTTTATTGTTAAGTTTGATTTAAACGGTAATTGTCAATGGGCCAAACATATTAGTAGTGCTGGTTCTCACAGAGCTCCCGGACTAACTTTAGATCAACTCGGAAACATTTACGCAATGGGGGCATTATCTGATTCCGGGTCCATTGGAACTGCATCTATAGTACCCGGTATATATTTAGCAAAAATTAACGCAACCGGAAACTTACTATCAAATTCAAAGGTTGGTGATTGGAATTGGCAATTTAATTCTCCATCGTTCGTTTATGGCGAAATGTGTTATTCACGTAATAGACTATATATTCTAGGTGCATGTTATGATACTTTAACTATAGATACCATTCACTTGGGCTCAATTAATTCTCAAAATTCACAAATTTTGACTTCATGGGATACTTTAGGCAGAATTATTTGGGTGCGTAATTCAATCGATGCTAATACGTTTGATGGAACACTCAGTGTTGATCTGGATGGAAATTCATATGTCATGAATTCATTTCAGGCACCATGGATTCGATTTGATGCTGACACTGTCTTTGCAGAAGGAAACACAGGTGGCTACATAATGAAATACGATGTAAATGGAAATTTAGTTTGGATAAATTCAATTGAGGTCGGCCAACCTTTTTCTCCGAAATGTTCCGCTATAGACAATGACAATAATTTGCTTTTCGCTGGTAGATTTAGAGATAGCTTAATCTTTGGAGGATTTAATCTCACGAGTAACTCTAATTACAGCTTGTTTGTAGCAAGATATGATACAAGCGGATTGTGTATTGGCTCGAGGCAAGTAGATTGGGCTGAGTGCAACAGTATTGTATACTCAAATAGTCATAATATATATTTAACGGGTGGATTTAGTAACACAGCAAATTTTGGTTCAATTTCTCAATCCAGTTACGGCTCCTCCGACATCTTCCTCGCCAACCTGAATGCCATTACGGGCCTGGGTGGAGGAGAGCGGCTGACACAGGATCAACTGGTGATCTATGCCAATCCCAATAAAGGAAGCTTCCGGGTGCAGGTACCGGAACAGTTGTCAGATTTGCGTGGTGCCTGGCTTTTCGTTTATGATGTGCAAGGCAAAGAAGTGGCCCGCTTTAATCTGGAAAAAATGGATGAAACGCCACAGTTGGAAATTAATAACGCCAATGTTGGATTTTATTCCGTGCGCCTGGTGAAAGATAAGCAAGTGTTTACCGGTAAGATGGTGGTGGAGTGATGTGATCGCGAAGCCTCGCGATGGGTTGATTTGAATATTTGAAAATTGCACAATGCGTAGTGATGCTGTTTTTCTAACTCTTCAAACCTGCATTGAAATAGGTTGATGTTTTGAATGAAGACTGATCTACATATAGTACACTTTCTATTTTGTAACATCATTCGCAGATGGATTAGAATATTCCAGTAATGTCCGTAACACTCCGTTTAATACCATCGTATTCCAATCATCCATATAGCGGTAACTGCAATTAATACGGGCCTTGTCTTTCTTTGAATATATCACAAAATAAGTTGCATAATCCGCAGTTCCTACTTCCTCCCAGGGAATTAGTACTTTTTCATCGGAGATAAATCCGGACTGTATTATAACTACACCCCGACTGTTCATTCGCACTTTGCTTATTTCAATTTCACTTCCGTCATTCAGTTGTTGCAACATCTCTTTCACACGGCTTACAAACAGTCGGTTCCATACTGCATTGATCAACGAGTTATAAAACCAATGGCCCCGCTCCTTACCTACTCCATAATAACATCGAAAGGTAAAAGGAATCACCTGCTTGTCGTGCAGGAGAAAGTAAAGATGAAAATCAAGCGCCACGTAAAAATAAATCCCGCGAACCCATTTAATACCATAGCGGAAACCTTTAATCTGATCGGCCGGAATAAATTTTTCATTTCTGAAATACGGGTGTCCGGTATCGATCTTTATACCGCTATCTTCAATAACCAGTTTCCGCTTCCGGAAATCCAGCCAGCTCCGGCGGTATTCAAAACCGGTTGCCTCTTTCGTCTCAAAATCGATGTCCATAACTGGGTTCTCTGCCGGGTTGCTATTCTTCTATACGTTAAATGGGCTGTTGTTCATATGTCGCTTGCACACTTTTACCGTAGGATGGCAATCAGACATCACAACGTTTTTTCAAAGCAAACACTGGTCGCTACATTTTCATATTGCCCGTAATTGGGAATAACCGTATAGCCGCTTTTACGGTATAGTTGTATGGCTTCGGGTTGCTTTTGTCCGGTTTCGAGAACGAGTCGCGCATTTCCCAACTCCGGCGCCCATCTTTCCAGTTCTTTCAATAATTCTGCAGCATAACCTCTACCGCGAAAAGCTTCGAGGGTGTACATGCGTTTTACTTCCATCGTTTGCTCATCGAATTTCTTAATGGCGCCGATGCAGACTGCTTGTTCATTCACAAATCCAACCACACAATGACGAATCGCATCGATCTTGTTGAATTGCGCGAAAAATGAATGATCCGCTCCATCACGAGCAGCCAGTTCAGCATCGAGGTACTTCACCAGGGTAATAAAGTCGGTGTTAGCGGAATCGGTACGGATCAGTTGCAGGTTTTCCATAGCTGTAAAAGTACAGCTTACGGCCATACCCCAGGCTCTTCCACTAAAGTGGTATTTCCTGCCCCACCCGGAGGCCGTACTTTTACAGTATGAAACCGTGGCGACTTCTTCTATTCCTGATGACAATGACGCAACAACTACCGGCTCAGTTGCTGGTAGCGAACGGGGTAACGTTAACCATCAATGCAGGAGCAACGATTACCGTGAATGGTGACGTGGAGATGAAAGGAAGTACATCGGTGAATAATACAGGGACAATAAGCCTCACCGGTGACTGGATCAACAACACCGGCAGCGGTTTATTCGGCACTTCCAAGGGAACGGTTTTGATGAATGGCAATAGTCAGCATCTGCAAGGTTCTTTTGCCACAACGTTTTATCATCTCACCTTACAAAACGGAATCAAAACGCTTCACACCAATATCGCTATCGGCGGAGGTGGAGCGCCCTACAACGGTGTGTTGAATCTCAACAATGCCATACTCACGCTGAAATCGAATATGGTTTCTGTTTTTAATTCATCATCTGCAGCTATCCAGCGAACAACGGGGTACATACTTAGCGAAGAATCAACGAACCTGGCGAAAGTCTGGTGGGTAAATGTGAACGCCGGGGTTCATACTATTCCCTTCGGTAATGCCGCCGGTGATGACATCTCCTTCTCATTCACCGCTGCTCCGCCTTCCGGATTTCAGGAGGGTTCTTTGCGGATTTCAACCTACGCAACGCTGCCTGATAATACGCCGTATCCCGTAAATCCAGTAGTGGTAAATCATGTCAACAACACGGGCGGCGCTAATAACAGTGCTAATACCGTTGATCGTTTCTGGCATATTGAACATACAGGCACCGGTAACTTTACGTTTAAATATGCGCCGGGAGAACAGCCGTCCAACGGGACAACCCAACTCCGTGCCCAGAACTGGAACACGCTTAACGCAGGTTGGATGTTGCCGATGCCCGGACAAACAAATCCTACCGTGTTGCAAGTGAACGTCCCGGCTGTTGCTCCCTTGCTGCCCGGTTCCTTACAAGGGTTTACATGGGCTTTGGCTTTAAATTCTTCACCCTTACCGGTAGAACTGCTTTCGTTTACAGCGAATACAACAGGAGATCATCGCGTGGTTTGCAACTGGACAACCCTGACAGAAACAAATAATGATTACTTCACTGTACAGCGAAGTCCGGATGGTACTTCGTTCACAGATATAGGAACCATTGATGGGAGCGGTAACAGTAATGAACCACTTTCATACACGTTCGAAGATGAAACAGCAGTAACAGGAATCAATTTCTACCGGTTAAAGCAAACGGATTATGATGGCCGGTTCAGTTTATCGGAAGTGGTAGCTGTAAGATTTACCGAAAGTCAGCATACGATTCGTCTGTTTCCTGTCCCGGCAGATCAATCGTTGTATGTTTTCGGTGCTTCAGAAGATATTTTACCTTACAACCTGTATGATCACACGGGACGCAGAATCGCCTCCGGAGTGCTCAGTCCGCCATCCTTCCTCCTAAACACCGGAGAGCTCTCTGCCGGCATCTATCATCTGGAAACAGGAGATGATCTGCACCACAAAACACAGTCGTTTATAGTACAACATCCATAAGTTTTATATATTTATCCGGAACGAACGGTCACTTTTCAAATGAACGGCCAACAAGAACACATATGAAGAATTTCAGCAATCCCGATATAAAATCCTCTGCAGAATATAATTCTGTCTATCACGTTTTCCGCATAGTTATTGCTTCGCTTTTCATTACGATTTACTCAGCAAATGCGCAGCCGGGTCAATCAGATAGTCTGCGGAAGCTTATTCAGTCGGAACGCTACGATAATACTTTTAGAGCCGACGACACGATGAAGCTGGTGCATTACTGGTATCTCTGCGCAGCTTTTTACAGGGAAAGCGAATCGGATTCGATGCGGAAATATGCTGATCTCGGGTTGAAACACACGTTGGATTATCAGAAAGAAGTGAAAGACAAAATGCTTCGGTATTATCTCGACAAATACGAGATGATCTTTTATAAAAACATCGGCATTTCTTACTTCGACAAAGACGACTATACCGAACAAACGAAGTTCTTCCAGAAATATTTGGCCAAAGCCCGTATGCTGCGCAGCGATAGTGATATCGGGACTGCGCTTGCATATATTGCCTCCTGTTTCCGCGAACTGGAAGATTATGAACAGGCCTTTACCTATGCGCAACAGGCATATGCTGTCTTACAAAAGACCAACAATGTAAATGCCATGGGAGCAGCATTGGCCATTTATGGCTCATACTATTTCGATAAAGAAATTGCCTATGACAGCACATATTACTGGAAAAAGAAAGTACTTGACCTTTACCAATCTTCAGGCAACCTCCCTTTACTCAGTGGGGCACATCTGGATCTTATCGAAATCTTTATCTATTTTCAGCAATACGATTCCTGTAAAAAATACCTGGCTGCATCCAAAGAACTGGTTGATCAGTTACAATTCCCGGAACACACCATGACTTATAATACCTATCAGGCGATTGTAGATTACACCGAAGGCAGGACTGATCATGCCCTGCAACTGCTTCATGAAGCACTGGAGATGGCACGCGAAACGGAGAACAAAGAAGACGATTTTAATATTCATAAGTATCTGTCAGTAGTATTATCTGCAGCTGGTAAAAAGAAAGAAGCGCTGGCAGTGCTCGACTCGGCCTTCAACGAATACTCCGACGATGTAAACCTTGAAAAAGCCCGATCACTGACCAAGGCGCAACTCAATTTCGAATTTGAAAAAGAAAGAGCGCTGGCTGCCGAAGAACAAAAGCGGCAGGTACAGATGCGCAACTTCTCCATTGCCATTGGAGTGCTCCTGTTACTGCTGGTAGTTTTCATCTTCAACCGATACCGGGAACGTCACCGGTACAGCATGGAGCTCAAAGAAAAAAATCAGGCCCTTGAAACGGCTTATTCAGCATTGAAAAACACGCAGGCGGAACTGGTGGAAACAGAAAAACAGCGGGAAGCACAACAGGTGCGGGTTCGGATCGCGAGGGATATTCATGATGATATCGGCAGTGGCTTAACGAAGATTACACTGCTCAGCGACATCACACGTAAAAAAACGACTGATCCTTCCATACAGGAAGCCTTGTCTAAAATAACTGACTATTCGAAAGGAGTGAGTGGTTCGCTGAGTGAAATTGTATGGGCGATTCACCCCGGCAATGATCATGTGGGAAGTCTGGTGAGTTATATGAAGTCCACAGCCTACCAATTGATGGAGAACAGCGGAATGTCGTTTCGTGCTGAATTTCCTCCTGAATCGCAGGAATCAGCCGTACATCCGGAAGTAAAACGAAACATTTATCTGGTGATGAAGGAGGCGTTACACAATGTTGTGAAATATTCGGGAGCTACGCAGGTCAGCGTAACTTTCCGCACCGACAATGGTCATTTCTTCCTCGAAGTCGCCGACAACGGAAAAGGATTTGACGTACCTTCGCTCAACGATAGCGAAAACAGAAAATCCGGCAACGGACTCATCAACATGAAACAGCGAATGGCGCAACATGGCAATGCCTGTGAGATCAGTGCCGAGCCGGGCAAAGGCTGCACAGTTACCGCAATGGGAAATCTGTTTCCTCCTGTATCAACTTCCGCCGTATGAAAAAGATCAGGGTAATATTAGTTGAAGATGATAAAGATATCCGTGAGATGACAGCCGGAATTCTCGCCGCAGAACCGGATATTGAATTGGTACGATCTTTCTCGAACGGAGATAATTTTCTAAAGGCATGGGATCAGCTCGAATGCGATGTGGTGTTAATGGATATCAATATGCCGGGTAAAAACGGGATCGATTGCATCGCCATTGCAAAACCACAGAAACCGGCCGTGCAATTTATGGTGTGTACGGTTTTTGAAAATCCAGGATATATTTTTCAGGCACTCTGTAATGGAGCAACCGGCTATATGCTGAAAAACAATACCGGCGACCGGCTTATCTCTGCCATCCATGAAATTGTACAGGGTGGTTCACCGATGAGTTCTTCAATCGCCAGACTGGTGGTAGATTCATTCTCGGCAAAACAATCTGCCGCTATTCACAACGATTTGCTCACTACCCGCGAAAAAGAAGTCCTGGATCTGCTGGCACAAGGACTAATGTATAAAGAGATCGCTGCCAAAAAGAATATCGGCGTAGAGACGGTACGAAAGCATGTGTACAATATCTACGAAAAACTGCAGGTGAATTCGCGGACAGAAGCCATCAATAAAGTGTACGGCAAGCCCTCCTGATTCTTCCACTAAAGTGGTATTTCTGGCCGAGTATCCTCCGGCTACCTTTACAACTGTAAAGACATCAGCCTGTGTTATGAAAAAGATACTCGTACTTGCCGGATTATTACTGAATATCCTTCCCGTTGTTGCACAGAATATCGGAGTAAATAATCCCACCCCTCATGCCAGCGCTTTATGGGATATGGTGGCTACCGATAAAGGCATTCTTATTCCACGGATGACTTCGGCACAACGTACTGCTATTGCCGCACCGGCTACAGGACTCCTTGTGTACGATTTAACACTGAACAAATTCATGTACTTCGATGGCGCTGTCTGGCAACAGATCGGTGGAGCTTCCAATGCCTGGGGACTGAGTGGTAACACCGGAAATACAGCAGCGAATTTTATCGGCACCACCGATGATCAACCTATCCATCTTAAAATAAACAATGTGCGTTGCGGGTTCATTGATAATGTTGACGGCGCCTTTACAGGAAGATGTGTTTTTCTTGGTCTGAGAGCCGGACTCAACAACAATACCTCAGGCTATGATAATGTATATATCGGCTATAAAAGCGGCACCTCCAATACCGACGGTGAGTTTAATACCGGTCTTGGTTCTTTCACATTGCAACAGGCCGTAAACGCTTATTCCAATACAGCCATCGGATCGTATGCTATGCAAAATGCTGTCAGCAGCATTCAATCCACCGCCCTCGGCACCGGAGCTCTCACATCGGCCAGCAGTGGAAACTACAACCAGGCTTTGGGCTATCATGCCATGTTTGCTACAGCGAATGCGGGAACATCGAACAATGCGATGGGTTATGAATCGCTTCTGAACAATACTGGAAACGGTAATTGTGCAGTCGGAAACTGGTCACTCAAGCAAAATACTTCTGGATATTCCAATTGCGCGTTCGGATTATCAGCTCTCCTGAACAACACGATCGGCATATCTAACATAGCGATCGGTGAATCTGCACTTTTGTCGAACACTATGGGGAACTACAACTGCGCCATCGGACAACAATCGGGGCAAGCCAATACGCTTGGAACAAACAATACATCAGTTGGTGCATTTTCATTGCTGAACAATACCAATGGAAGCAATGTCGCCATCGGGTATCAGTCGGGTGCACTGAGAGCTTCCTATCTGGGTTGTACCATGATTGGTGTAACAGCGGATATGTCAGTAAATCTTCTGAACAATGCCACTGCCATCGGGTACAATGCTGTTGCTACGGCCAGCAATCAGGTCAAAATCGGGAATGCGTTCGTGACAGCCATTGGCGGTGCTGTCAACTGGAGTGTGATATCAGATGGGAGATTCAAGAAAGACGTGCAGGAAAATATTCCCGGTTTATCATTCATCAATGCGCTGCGACCCGTAAGCTATTCATACGACCTGCAGAAATATACCCGGCACATTCTTCCGGAAGGAAACACTGATCCGGTTTATGAGTTATGCAACGGAGCAGAAAAAGAAAAGATGCGATACACCGGATTCATTGCACAGGAAGTCGAAAAGGCGGCGATAGAAGCCGGTTATGATTTCAGCGGAATTGTCGCTCCTCAAAACCCTACTGATACGTATAGCATCCGGTATGCTGAATTCGTTGTTCCGTTGGTAAAAGCAGTGCAGGAATTATCCTCCGGGAATAAAATATTACAAGAGCGGAATGCCTCACTTGAAGATCAACTGGCTTCACTTGCCCTTCGGCTTTCATTACTGGAACAAAATATTCCACAACAACATTCGGCAAAAAACTAACAAGGTCGTTATGCTGGAATACATTAAAAACATTGTGTGCGATTTCTGCTCACTCTTCCGGAAATTCCCTCAACCGGAATCAAAGTCATTAAACCACACTGGAGACTACGCTGTATTAATCACCTCCCTGGCAAGAAATATTCAGGATGTTTTTTCTGCTTAATGAAAATCAACCTTTATATTTCCGGAGTAGTTTTAATGTATGTTCAAGCGAATTGTGATGAAGCCAGCCAAAATGTCCGGGAATAATAAAATCAGGGTCCGGATATTTTTTCATCGTCTTGCGCATTGACTCCGGCCAGGCTTTTACATCGGCATGTGATAAATTACCCAGCGTCGGGCTCTCGGTGCTTTTCACAAAACAACCGCCGACCAGAATTCTATACTTATCAATCCACACCACGATATTATCGGGAGCATGTCCTTTGCCGGGATAGAAAGTCTCTAGTCTTGTATCGCCAAATACAAAACTGGTATCTCCAATGAAAGTATGTTCCGCTTCCGGATACCCTTCCTTCCTGCAGAGTTCCCTTGTCATCTGCGATGTCCAGGTGGCGATACCAAGTGCGCGTAAAAGATGGAGTCCGGCAGTGCGGTCTTCATGAAAATGTGTGGCAATACAGGCGATCACCGGTACCTGATGCCGCTTTAAGATTGAATCGATCAGTGGTTGTACCTGTGTAGTATCCCAGGGTGTATCAATAAGTACTGCACCGGCGGAAGTAAGCACATACAAACTATTTGACGGAAACTGCTCACCCTCATAATCATGATAGGTGATATAAACAAATACTTTGTCGTTTACCTGCTGGATCGTTAATCCCTGACCAACATTCTTTAATGGTACAAGGCAGATCAGACAGATCAAAAGCTGTTTACGTAGTTCCACATACATGTATGTATTTTCTTTCGGCTATTACAACGAATGAATGAAGATTTTATTTCCTTGTACCCATCTTTCCTCCAGCATATGCCATCGGCAGGTACGCTAACAGCAGATCAATGGCAGAAAACCACGTTGGAGCGGGTAACATCATTACATTCATGATGCCACCTACCAGAAACAAAGCACCTACGATCATTGCCGGGCGCATTTTATTGTTGACGGCAATCAACGCCGCAACAAATGCTCCTACCAACGTGCCCACTGCATGCGCAAGAAACGGCATGATGAAATGCTTTGGTTCAAAAAGATGCAGGGATGCTTTCAGTCCTTCCATCGTGGTAACGTCAGCACCAGCTGGAGGAGGAATCAACATAGGACTTAAGGCGATGAGTCCGCCGTTTGCAAAACTGCCAATCACCGCACCGGCGATGACAGCAAGCGTGTTACGTAGTGTTGAGTTCATCGTTTAGATATTTTTTGTCTTGGACGGGTCGTTATAAATGTTGTAAATGTTAGAATTGTTATAAATGTTGTGAATGTTAGAAGTGTTGTAAACGTTGTGAATGTTTTAAATATTAGAAATGTTGTGAATGTTAGAATTGTTTTGAATGTTAGAAATACACTCTATGTATTTGGTTTGTTAAGGGCCTCTCTGAACATTCAACCGGAAGGTATAGCGTCGGTGATGGACTTCAACATTAGTGATACAAGTATAATATCTTTTTTTGAAAGGTCAAAATTTGATTAATAGTTGGACTTTTACCAAATGCAGTCAACCCTTGATTAAAAGGCTCCTGAAACAGATGAATAGCTCATCATTTCGTATATAATTAAATCCGGATCGTGTATCTTAGCAAAAAGTATCATTATGACACTCCGGCTTCTTCTTGCTTTCTTATTCCTCCATACGTTTTCATCCGCTCAATACACAACCGTTTGGGTGCGGACCGAATGCGACTCTCCCGTCACAGGGTATAGTCGCCTGGAGGATATCCTGTTGGATCCAAACGGTCAGGTGATGGTAACAGGCTCTATCGACACCGCTCTTAGTGTTGGTCCGGTGTATATGGCTTATGATAGCGTTGGACAGTTACTCTGGAAAAAATCGGTGGCAGGACTCAACTTTCATTTCAGCTATCGGTTACTTCCACACCCTTCCGGAAACTACATTTTTGCAGGCGAATACGAGGATAATACCGGCACCAATAATATGCTGTATAATGAACTCGACGCTGCCGGCAATTTCATCTCCGGAGCTATTTACAATTCTCCCGGAAACAATACAGGTGACGATTTGCATGATATGGCCATCGATGCGAACGGAACTATTTACCTCAGCGGACAGATACAACAGAATAGTAATTTTTACGCCGGTATTGTGCGTTATCTGCCCGGAGGAAGTTATGACTGGATGACTTATCACCCACTGCTGACCGGGTGGAATTCTGCAGTAGGCAGATGTATTGAGATGGCCGGAGATACCGGGGTCTATCAGCTGATCTTCAATTTCACGGGTTATGGTTCACTCGCCTATTGTGATTCATCAGGCACCTATCAATGGCAAACACCGTTGCCGGTTAGCGTGGCCGAATATCATACGCAGCTCATTGTGGATGCTGATGGCAATGCTATCGTTGGTGGCGATATGGGGGCTACCGGTGGCATCGTAAAAGTGAACGGACAAGGTGATACCTTATGGAGTGCTGCAGTTGCCTATCCCGGTCTTTCGAGACTGGCCACTACCGTTGTCAATCTGAAGTCCGATGCAGCAGGAAATATTTATGCGCTGGCCACCAACGCAGGGAATCCTGCATATAGTCTCATCGCAGCATTCGATCCGGCCGGACATTCCTTATGGGTAGACACACTGCGTGGGTATTTTACGCTCTACAGCCGTAATCGTGAGTTCTTTCATCTCGAAGACGGAGTGCTTACGATCGCCACCAATCGCGGCACGCCCTGGCTATACCGGTACACTACTTCAGGACAACGGATCACCGATGCTGCCTTGCTTTTGCCGGGAATAACCACGCCAGAAGTAAGTGCGATGGATTATCATAACGGCGATTTGTATCTGGCAGGCACCGGGTATGCAGGTTTCAACCTGCGACAGGGATTTACAGCACGCCTTACCGGACTTACGACCGGCCTTACCGAAATTCAAAAGAACAATCAGTTGTTGGTTTATCCTGTTCCGGCAAATGAATTTATCCGCATCCATGCTGCCATCACTTCAACAACTGTTGCTATGGTCTACGATTATTCTGGAAGATGCTTACTTCGCCAGACTGTTTCTGAAAATTCGCCGTTGATACGGATTGAAAATCTTTCAAACGGGATGTATACATTGGTGTTGCAATCGAAAGACAATGTATCATCTGCAAAATTTGTGGTGTTGCGGTGAAAACATCTATCAACTGTACGGACAGGTCGCGACCTGTCCGTACATATCGAATCCGGAACAACCTGTCCGGTATTTTATCCGTTTGATTTCGTAAAGCTGTCTTTCAATCCAACGGTGCGGTTGAAGACCGGTGCACCGGGTTTACTATCCGGATCGGGAACGAAATATCCTTTGCGGAGAAACTGGAAAAACATACCCGGCTTTGCATCACCGAGCGAAGGTTCAACCATGGCATTGCGCATCACTTCCAGGCTGTGCGGATTGATGTAGTCTTTAAAGTCACCATCTTCACCGGAAGGGTCTTCCACTTTGAAGAGGCGATCATACAAGCGCACTTCAGCCTTTACAGCATGGGCGGCACTCACCCAGTGGATGACACCCTTTGGCGATAATCCGCTGGTATCATGTCCGCTCTTCGACTCCGGGAAATAACGGCAACGGATTACCGAAATATTCCCTTCTGCATCTTTTTCAAATCCGGTACATTCGATGATAAACGCACTTTTCAGGCGTACCATCTTGCCCGGACCTAAACGGAAAAATTTCTTTGGCGGATCCTCCATAAAATCTTCCCGTTCAATATAGAGTTCACGACTGAATGGAATTTCGCGCGTGCCGGCGTTTTCTGCTTCCGGATTATTCTCCGTCGGCAGCAGTTCGGTTTGTCCTTCCGGGTAATTTTCAATAATGAGTTTTATTGGATCCAGTACCGCCATGGCCCGTGTAGCCCGTTTATTGAGATCTTCCCGAACACAGAATTCGAGCAACCCCACATCGATGATATTCTCACGTCTGGCAACGCCAACCCGTTCCGCGAAGTTGCGAATGCTCTCAGGCGTATAGCCTCTGCGTCGCAACGCGCTGATGGTAGGCATGCGGGGATCGTCCCAACCGCTCACATGACCCTCTTTCACCAGTTGGAGCAGCTTGCGCTTGCTCATCACCGTGTAGTTGAGGTTGAGGCGGGCGAATTCGTATTGATGACTGGGAAAGAGTCCGAGCTTTTCGATGAACCACTCGTACAGCGGACGATGTACTTCAAACTCGAGGGTACAGATAGAGTGTGTGATATTTTCGATCGCATCACTTTGCCCATGCGCGAAATCATACATCGGATAGATGCACCATTCGTTGCCGGTGCGGTGATGTGCGGTATGCTTGATACGATAGAGAATCGGATCGCGGAAATGCATGTTTGGCGAAGCCATGTCGATTTTCGCACGCAGCACTTTTTCTCCGTCCTTGAATTCACCGTTCTTCATACGCGTGAAGAGATCGAGGTTTTCCTCCACGCTGCGATTGCGGAATGGACTCTCTTTCCCGGGCTCCGTGGGTGTACCTTTCATCGCAGCGATTTCTTCAGCAGTACTGTCGTCCACGTAGGCCAGATTCAACTCAATAAGCTTCACGGCGAAACCATACAACTGCGGGAAATAATCCGAAGCATACAGTTCATTCGCCCACTCAAAGCCCAGCCATTTAATATCGGCTTTGATACTATCTACATATTCCGTTTCTTCTTTCTCAGGATTCGTATCATCGAAACGGAGATTGGTTTTACCGCCGAATTGCTGTGCGAGGCCGAAGTTCACACAGATCGATTTACTATGACCGATGTGCAGATAACCATTCGGTTCAGGGGGGAAACGTGTGAGTACACGTCCGCCATGCTTACCGTTTTTTACATCCTCGGCAATGATTTCTTCGAGGAAATTGGGGCCTTTTTCAGTTGACATTCTTTTAACTTGAAACTATCTTTTTAAACGCAGCGTACACAGCGGTGATGCGGCGGGCGCAACGCAGAAATTGTTTTACTATATTTTACTGAGCGCATGCTGAATACGCTGATTCACTTCCTGCTTACCTAACAGCGACACCATACCGAAAAGATCGATACCACTGCCCACGCCGCTTACGACCACCCGGAAGAGTTGTAGTACTTCACCCGGTTTAAGTCCCTGCGTGGTCGCCTGCGCTTCGAAGGCGGCTTTGGTGGCTTCCGCCGAGAAATCACTCAGCCCATTAAACATCTCCGGAAGTGCAGTAATGAAGGCTTTCGATTTTTCGTTTAGTCGTTTTTCAATGACTTTCGCATCGTATTCCTTTGGCGTTTCGAAGAGATAACTGCCGGCAGCATATAATTCATGTTCGAACTGCACACGATCCTTCAGTAACTTCACGGCTCCTGTTGCAAAGGCAACAGACGCTTTCGGATGATCTGCACCAAGTTTCTCCGCAATCACTTTCGCAAAGCGCTCGCCGAGTACCTCATCCGATTTTGAACGCAGACGTTGTTCGTTGAACCATTTTGCTTTCTCGGGATCGAAGCGTGCACCGGCTTTCTGTACGCGCTCGAAGCTGAATGCTGAGATGAGTTCGTCCATGCTGAAAACTTCCTGTTCTGTACCCGGGTTCCAGCCCAGCATCGCCAGCATATTCACAAATGCATCAGCGTAGTAACCCTTCTCTCTATAGCCGGAGGAAATATCTCCCGTAACCGGATCCTTCCATTCGAGCGGGAACACCGGGAATCCCAAACGATCACCATCGCGCTTACTCAGCTTTCCATTGCCCTCCGGTTTGAGAAGCAAGGGAAGATGTGCGTACTGCGGCATGGCGATACCGAGGTATTGGTAGATGAGAATATGGGCCGGAGCAGAAGGCAGCCATTCTTCTCCGCGGATCGCATGTGTAATGCCCATCATGATATCGTCCACAATGTGTGCGAGGTGGTAGGTAGGCATGCCATCGGCTTTTATCATGACTTTATCATCCACCAGTGAACTATCGAAGCTCACTTCTCCTCTTATCATATCCGTGAACGTTAGTGTTTGCCCTGGCTCTACTTTGAGACGGATCACATACGGCGTTCCCTGATCAAGGAGATGTTTTACTTCCTGTTCGGGCAGACTTAGTGAATTGCGCATACCCAAACGGGTGGAAGCATCATACTGCCAGCCCTGCACACCGCTTTCTTCTGCATTCTTGCGGGCCAGTTCGAGGTCTTCAGGTTTATCGAAAGCATAGTAGGCAGCACCGATGTTGAGCATCCGCTGTGCGTAGTCCATATAATAACCTTTGCCTTTGCGTTCGCTCTGGCGATAGGGTTCGTGTGGACCGCCGAATCCTACACCTTCGTCAGGGATGATGCCACACCAGCGCAGCGACTCAATGATATACTCTTCGGCACCGGGTACATAACGGTTCTGGTCGGTATCTTCAATACGAAGGATAAACTGTCCCTGGTGCTGTTTAGCGAAGAGATAAGCGTATAGTGCAGTGCGGACGCCGCCCATGTGGAGCGGGCCTGTTGGAGAGGGTGCGAATCGGGTACGGACAATCATGATGGGAGCTGTACGGCGAGGAGCCGGGCAGACTGCAAAAGTAAGGAAAGAAGCGCAACCGATTCCCGGACTGCTATGATACTCCGGATGTGAAAATCACCATCTTACAAAGTAAACATGCCGGTATTGACGGCGTAAATCACCAGTCCGGTGCGGGAATGAATGCTCAGTTTCTGAAAAGCACTCTCACGATATCCATTGACCGTATGTTGACTCACCCCCATTTCGTCGGCAATCTGCCGATAGGTTTTTTCACTGCAGCAAAGCACTATAAACTCCTTTTCACGGGCAGTAAGCTGATTCATCAGTTCCTCGTTTCGCTTCTGCTCATTGTTTTTTCGCTCGCCGGCTGATGTATTGGCCATCAGACTTTTTATCACTTCACTGCTATAGAAAAACCCGTTTTCGTACACCTCACGCAACACCTTTTCAAACATCTCTGGCGTCGAATCTTTAAACAAATACGCATTTGCTCCGGAGCGGATCATATTCCGGATATTTTCCATATCTGTATTTACGCTCAAAGCAACAATCCGAAGATCAGGATACTTACCGCGTAGAATGGTTACCGCCTCCGGACCTTCCATCACCGGCATATTCACATCCACCAGTACAATATCCGGCAGATTTTCCTTCAGTTTCTCAATCTCATCAATCAGTTCCTTTCCGTTTCCGGCTTCGAACATCACTTTAAATCCGTTAATATTTTCGAGCAGCAGGCGGATACCTCTTCTGACCAGTTGATGGTCGTCAGTGAGAGCAATATTTATATTCATCAGAGTTTTATGGCTTTATTGGGGAAGGAGAATTCAACGAGCGTACCACCTTCGGGAGCAGACTTCATTTCGAAGCTGCCATCGATAAGGGAAGCGCGGTTTTTCATCGAAACCAGACCCAGCGAAGGTTGCTGCATGGCTTCGGCCGACAATCCCTTTCCGTTATCGATGAATTGCATGGTAACCCGTTCATCCTTCTCAAACATACGCAATTTCATCAAAGTTGCCCCTGAATGACGAACGGCATTTGTGAGCGACTCCCGGATCAGATGGAAGGTTATAATGCGGGCTGCAGGATCATGAACCTCCAGGTCCTGGGGTATATCAATTTCAAGTGGGATCCCTGTACGCTTGCCGGCACGTTCGAACAATTGCTCAATGGATGGGCGAAGACCAAATGTATTGACAATATCCGGACTAAGTCCACGGGAGATACTGCGAACCGCTTCCAGCGCATCTTTAACACTGGACTGCACCTCATGCATCATTGCCTCCTGTTTATCCTCCGGTGTTTTGCGAAGATTACCAATCTGCAGAATACTGAAGGTAAGCAGTTGTCCGACCTCATCGTGCAGATCGCGGGCGACCTCCTTTAAAGTATTATCTGCCACTTCCATGCGGATAGCATTCATCTCCTCTTTGAAATTCAGCTGCATTTGCTGAACCTCACTTTTATAGCGAAGACGTCGGTTGCGGCTGGTGAGGAGCAGATTGAACAACAACAGCACCATCACCGATATCACCCCTACGATGATGAGGATGAAAACCGAGAGTTGAGAGAGGTTGTGTTCCATAGTATGCCTGCTGCGGTGATCAGATACCAACAGCTATATAGGAAGGATTGGATTTGGTTGAGTAAATTAAATTGAACTGGTCCGATTAGTTCAAACATCTCTTTCGACCACAATGCAGCGGTTGGAATAGATACGATGTTATCGATAATCACGGCAAAAGCAAACCAGTTCAGTATGTGCTTGTGTACGGGTTCATCATAATTTTCCAGTCTGTATTTAAGATAAAAAAACGCCAAAACTGCATTGAATATCTGAAACAACATCATGGTAATCGTGGCAATGTAAATGATCCCTTGAAAGAAGAGTACATTAATTATATGCAAAGCACATATCGACCAAAAAGCAACCTTCTGGATTTTCAAGGTTCCGGGTTTAATGTCTTCCGCTCTAAACAAATCCCACATAAAGAAACTTAATGGCATATACATCAAATTATAGATCCATGAGGAATAGATATTAAACAAAGCTAACTGCCCGCATATTATAGAAGTGGTAAAGTAGGTTATCACTATCTTTCCCATTAATCTGCTCTTGCGATCCAGTGCGTGCCATTTCATTATAATAACGATCAATGAAAGGAATCCGCACCCAAACAGAAATGGATCAGATAAAAAGAACTTTATTTCTTTTGCGAGTACCTCCATATTTACCGATTCGGTAAATATATCGGATTAGTTTCAATTCAAACCACCACAAACAGGAGGGCAGCTGTGACCAATGTCAAGATAATTCCTCTCATAGATTTTCACTGCACCTTCGTCAACCAACTGATCTGGTCTGATCATCGGAACGCCAGTACGTGTTAACATTGTAAATATAACGCAGAATCCCCGCAGATGATCGGGCATCGTAACCGGCTGGCGTGTTAAAAACTGTGCCTGCAGATAACTCGGCACATATCCTGTTTCCAACTTGATATAGTGCGTTCCGAGTGTTGAAGGGTCTGACAAATCGCCATTTTCAATATTTTCTTCAACAAATTCCTTAATGTTTGCCCAGGGATACGTTCTTGATTTACGCATATGCGGAACGGATGAACCAACGGGGGGCTGGCTGTCTCCTTCCACTTTGACACGCTGTAGAAACAACACATGGCAGTCTTTGGCCTCTGAAAAAGTCACCACCGGAGGAAGCCGGTCTTCTTCCAGCAGGAATACCTCATCGAATATACGGTAGTTTTCTTCGTCGGGACCATCCGCTGATTTCGCATCACAGGTAATCAACACCATTTGATTATCGTTGGTCAATCCGGGATAGATACGGATGCCATAATAATCTTTATTGACCGCTTCCTCATATAAACCTGACAGTGTAGCGATATGCAGAACTGGATCAATAAAAACTGGGGTAAACGGTAATTCCCCGTCCTCGGAGAAGGAGGAGTAGCGACTGTTCATGATAAATCCGTACTCGCGGTGATCGATGGCTGTTTTAGTTGTTGACATATGCGATAGTTTACCTGCAAAAGTGCTTTCTTCAATTACAATTAAAAAGGATAAAAAACACCAATTTGAAATTATTTTTACCCCCCTAAAAATAACCCCCTCGGGGGGCTATTTTTCACCGGATATTTTTAGTGTTTTGTACGTTAATTTGACCCGGAAGTAAGATCGCTATTCGTTCTTCTCCTCTAAGTTTAAATACAACTCATCTGTAAGGGACTCATCATGGGCATGTAAAAAAGGTATTCACAACAATTTAATCCTTCCACCACTTTCAGGTTTTAACTGAGCGGGGGCTTCTCCAGGGCTCCCGTTCTTTTTTAAATTAGCCGGAACTCCGAACCACATTCTTCGTTTAAATGGATGTGACATTGCCAACTACGATAAGTCAGACCTTTAGCTTTTCAATATCACACAATTATCTAAAAATCAACTGCTTGTCACTCAATATAAAATCCCGAACAGCAGTAACCGGGTTAATCTGTAATCTTGCACCATGAAGTGGCTCCTGAAAGCATTGAAAATCACGTTTATTACGGTATCAGCCGTCCTGATTTTCTGTGTACTGTTCTCATTTACCACTGGTCCCTTCTGGTTATATTATTGGCTTGGAACCAGTGAAAGTAATCATTCGTTCCAGCCTGATTATATTATCATTATGGGTGGTTCAGGCTATCCGAGTGAGTCGGCCCTGATGCGATCCTGGTATGCCGCTGAGGCCTGGAAGAAGCATCCATCCGCTACCGTAATTATATCTCAACCGGCAGCTGCCTGTGTAAGGCCAGAACTTAGCGATGCCTGGGGTATCCGGCGGGATCTGATGACCCGGGGCGTTGACAGCTCACTTATTCTGTTGGAAATCAAAGGAAAAAATACCCGGGACGAAGGCCTTGAAGTGATGAAGATAGCTCCTGGAGCCGCAAATGCGAATTGTCTGATAGTTACATCTCCGGAGCATATGCGTCGCTCGGTACAGGTTTTCCGAAAACTTGGATTCCGGCATCTGAGTGGAGAACCCACCTTTAATGCCTCCGGGCCGGTAGATCTCGATTATAAGGATAATCAGCTGGGTGGCCGAAATATCCCCTTACCCGAGGTGGGCGGCAGCGTTCAGTTGCGTTACCAGTTCTGGAACCATCTGCGGTATCAGGTGATCTGTTACCGGGAGTTGGTTGGATTAGTCTGGTATAAACTTCGTGGGTGGATATGACATTTCTTTAACTAAAAAATCATCTGCCCGGCAAGACCTTTGCAGAATACACGCATCATGAAAACTATCCTCTCGGCCATCTTCATTCTGCTTACCTCATCCACTTTACAGGCGCAGCAAGTTCTGCTGGCCACAGGTGGTAAGGTAAGTTTCTTCTCAGAGACCCCACTTGAAAATATTGATGCCACCAGCCTAAGCGGGACATCCGTAATCACCACTACCAGCAATGCGATTCAGTTTACCATCCCGATGCGCACCTTTAAATTTAAAAAGGCATTGATGGAAGAACATTTCAATGAGAAATATGTGGAGAGTGAAAAATTCCCAAAATCCGCTTTCAAAGGAAAGATAAACGAAGCCATCAACTGGACCAGAGATACGGTTGCCACCGTGACAGCAACCGGCGTCATGGACCTGCATGGGGTGAACAAGATGATAACAGAAACCGGGAGGTTATCGATTAAAAACGGGGTTGTTTCTCTTGATTTCACGTTCAATCTGGCTTTGAAAGATTATAATATTGAAGTACCCAAGGTGGTAACGCAAAGTATTGCAGAAGAGATCAAAGTCACGGGCTCCTTCACTTATAAACCATACGAGAAAAAACAATAACCGGAATTTCCGGAACCAAAGCAGGATGCACTTGTATCCTGCTTTTTTCGTTTTCAGGAGGGATGTTCAACCTGATTTTCCTCGTCCTAAATCTGTATTATTGCAGTCACTACCGCGATGGCTGCTCCCTTAAAAGATTCGCTTTCAACGCAACGGATTGATTCTCTCGCTGCCGGCAAGGATTCACTGTCCCGCCAGCAGAACACCTTTCGTTTCAGTGATGACGAAGATAGTGTCACCGGGTCTGTTTCCGCTACTGATAGCTCCCCGCAAATGCTGGAAGGACCAGGAATTTTCAAAGGCCATGCCCTGCGTCCACAAAGTCCGAATGCGCGTCCGTTGAATCGTGAAATCACCGATTGGTTTACCATCTCCCTGATTATACTGGTGGGATTCTTCACCTGGTTCAGGGTGTTCTATTACAGAATTTTCCGTCAGCTGTTTTCGGCTTTCTTCAATATCACCACTACCAATCAGATAGTCCGTGATGAGAGTGTACTGCTTCAACGTGCCTCGCTGGTGTTGTCGGTGATATCCTACATGCTGATGGGATTATTTATCTATCAGCTCAGTGTGATCCAGAACTGGAGTATCCCGTATCTGCAGGGCGGACTGATGCGGTTTATCTTTTTATCCGTCGCCATCGCTGCTGCCTATTCGATAAAAATGATCAGTTTACGGTTTTTCAGTTCCATCTTTGGACTCGACCGTCCGGTAGCATTGTACATCTTCAATATCTTCCTGATGGTAATGATGGTAGGGCTTTTATTATTGCCAGTCAATATTTTAATTGCCTACGCACCAGTAGTTATCCGGCAGTGGGTGATCCTGATAACTGTTGGAATTGTAACCCTGTTATTCCTTTACCGGCTGGTGCGTGCGGTGGGGATATGGACAGGTATTCCGGGGTTCTCTCTGTTTTATTTGTTTTTGTACCTTTGCGCTTTCGAAATCGCACCTCTTCTGATCATCTGGAAGGCCGCTAACCTATAGTGAAGCGAATCGGAAAACAGTCTGGAAATTACACCTACCTCATTCCGCACCTCTTGAAAGTAAAATCCATACTCGTTACTCAGCCTAAACCTGAATCGGAGAAGTCGCCTTATCACGATCTGGCCAAGAAGTACAATTTAAAAATTGACTTCCGCCCCTTCATTCATATTGAGGGAATTCAGTCGAAGGATTTTCGCAAAGACAGGATCAACATCCCTGATCATACAGCGGTAATTCTGACCAGTCGCCATGCTGCGGATCATTTTTTCCGTATCTGTAACGAAATGCGGATCACCAATATGGAGGAGCTGAAATATTTCTGTATTTCAGAATCCACCGCCTTTTATCTCCAGAAGTACATCACTTTCCGCAAGCGGAAAATTTTTGCCGGAAAACAAAATATCAACGACCTGCTGGAGATTCTCAAGAAGCACAAGAAAGAAAACTTCCTGCTGCCCTGTTCTGATATTGCCAAGCAGGAAATTGCTGATACCCTCGCTGCGCAGGGCATTAATTTTACCCGTGCAGTGATCTACAAAACGGTATGTTCCGACCTGAGTGATCTGGCCGATGTGAAGTACGATATGATCGTGTTCTTCAGTCCCGCCGGTGTTACTTCTCTTTTCAAGAACTTTCCTGACTTCGTGCAGAACACCACCCTGATTGCCGCCTTTGGATCACAAACTTCTCAGGCTGTAGTGGAGGCCGGACTTCGTCTCGACATTCAGGCTCCGGTTCCGGAAGCACCATCGATGACCATGAGCATCGAAAACTATCTGAAAAAGAATAAATAAGCCGAAAGGCATCTCCATCCGGGCCTGGCAGCCAATATCTTTAGCAAATCCAATTGCCTGCTGTGGCCATGAACACTCCCGTCCGGTTTACATTTCCCGCCGCCGAGCATCTTAAAAGCCGGAAAGATCTTGAAGCACTGTTTGATCAGGGCCGTTCGATTAGTGCGTTCCCACTCCGTCTACTTTTTCTTGCAGCAGATCCTGCCCGGACCATCCCCATACAGATCGCCTTCAGTGCCCCCAAGCGGAAAATGAAAGCTGCCCACGACCGGAACCGTATGAAACGCCTGATGCGGGAAGCCTGGCGACACCACAAACATGAGCTGGTGGCGTATTGCCGGGAACACAATAAAACCTACAATCTATTGTTGATTTCCCAGTGCAATACACCTGCTGAATACCCCTTCGTTGAAGAAAAATTAACCCTACTTTTGAAACGACTCATACAGGATGATAAAAAAAGTGCTGAGTAAGATAATGCTGGGAGGGATCGCTTTCTACAAGAACGCCATCAGCCCGCATATCGGTCCCGCCTGCCGATACACGCCCACCTGCTCGGAATACGGAGCCACGGCGATCCGCAAATACGGACCCTTCAAAGGCGGCTGGCTTGCACTCAAACGGATCCTCTCCTGTCATCCGTGGGGTGGCCACGGTTACGACCCCGTTCCTTAAGTAACATTATGATGCGTAAAATAAAATCTCTCTTCAGCGGATTTCGTATATGGGCACTGTTAGGCCTCTCCGCCCTCGGCCTCGTTTCCTTCCGCGCGGTGGACGATAATTACTTTGAACTGAGCCGCAACCTCGACATCTTCACCACAGTATTGCGCGAGCTCACGGTGTATTATGTAGATCCTACCGATCCCAAACTGCTGGTAGAAGAAGGCATCCACAGTATGCTGGAAAGCCTTGATCCCTACACGCAGTTTATTCCCGAAGACGAGGCAGAAGATTACCGCTTCATGACCACCGGGCAATACGGCGGTATCGGTGCCCTCATCGGTCAACGTAAAGAAGAAGTAATCATCACTGATCCCTATGAAGGATTCCCTGCTCAGAAAGCAGGTCTTCAGGCCGGTGATATCATCCGTTCCATCGATGGTAAATCCGTTAAGGGAAAAGAATACGATGAAGTAAGCCGGATGCTGAAAGGAACACCCGGCACACCGATCAGTATGATTGTTGAGCGACTGGGTGCTAACGGTCCGGTAACAGTTAATCTGAAACGGGAAGAGATCACCATCAAAAACGTTCCGTTCTACACGATGGTGGATGGAAAAACAGGATATATCCGCCTGGGAAGTTTCACCGATGACGCCGCGAAAGAAGTGAAAGCCGCTGTAGAAGATCTGGTTCAGAAACAAGGTGCCAAAGGACTGATACTCGATTTAAGAGGTAACCCGGGAGGCTTGCTGAACGAAGCCATCGATATTGTAAACGTTTTTATCGATAAAGGTCAGGAGGTAGTAAGTACACGAGGAAAAGCGAAGGAATGGGACAAGGTTTACAAATCCACTCACCCCGCTACCGATACCAAAACACCGCTGGCGGTTCTGGTAAACAGCGGATCCGCATCAGCCGCAGAAATTGTGAGCGGTTCTCTTCAGGATCTGGACCGGGCAGTGATCATCGGACAACGGACCTTCGGAAAAGGGCTTGTTCAAACCACACGTCCGTTAACGTACAATGCCCAGTTAAAAATCACGACCGCCAAATATTATATTCCTAGCGGACGTTGTATTCAGGCCCTTGATTATACACACAGGAATCCGGATGGCAGCGTTGGTAAAGTTCCTGATTCACTCATTTCCGAATTCAAAACAAAGAATGGGAGAAAAGTTTACGATGGCGGCGGTATTACACCTGATTATACACTGGTGCCAGATACGTTGAGCAGCATCTCACAAGCCCTCATCACCAATTATATTATTTTCGATTATGCTACGTATTACAAATCCACCCATCCCACAATAGCCGGTGCCCGCGACTTCAGTCTGAGCGATGCCGAATATGAAGCCTTCACGAAGTGGCAGTCTGACCGTACCTACGACTATATAACCGAAAGTGAAAAGAAACTGGAAGAGCTGAAAGAGAAAGCGGAACGGGAGAAGTATTTCGATCATATCAAAACGCAATACGAAGCAGTGAAGAAAAGTCTGGCGCATGACAAGCTCACTGATTTGCGGCTCAATAAAACGGAAGTCCGTGAAATGCTCGAAAACGAAATTGTTTCGCGGTACTACTTTCAGAACGGCCGTATTGAAACCTCCTTTGATACCGATCCTGAAGTACAGGCTGCTTTGAAAGCGCTGAACGACGCCGGTGTTTATCGCAGCATGTTCAACCGCGAATACAAACCCTGAGATATTCACAGTGCACAATAGCTGATGAATACAGGCGTTACCATTCCACCTGACCACCGATCATTGCCTTCTTCACCGCTCCATACATTTGCGCGATATGCCTGGCTAGCCGGCTTATTGCTGACTGCGTTCAGTATGCCGTTATGGAATCTGGGAATGAGTCTGGGGCAATTTTTAATGGCCGGAAGCTGGTTATTATGTGCTGATCTGCCCGGACGACTCAGGAAAGCGATCCATTCACCTTTTCTCTGGCTGGTCACCGGTTTATTCTTCCTCCACCTGCTCGGACTATGGAACACTGAAGATTTCACCTACGCGATGAAAGACATCCGGGTGAAGCTGCCACTCCTGTTGATGCCGCTGATGTTTGCTGCAGGGCCGGAACTAACGGCAAAGGAGTACCGGTATGTGTTCTATGGATTGCTGACCGGCGTATTGATCAGTACCGGCTATGGATTTGCAATGGCTGCCGGGTGGACAGAGCAAACCGCAAAGGACTACCGGGATTACAGTCATTTCATCTCACATATCCGGCTCGGGCTACTCATTGATTTTTGTATTGTGTGGCTGGTTCTCCATCGCGCAACTGATCCGCTTCCCGGGCGCTGGCTGATCACCGCAATCTGGCTGGCATGGATGACGCTATTCCTCCTGTTAATTCAAAGTATCACCGGCTTACTGATTCTGACAATAACCGGTCTGGTACTTCTGATTCTCCTGGCAATGAAAAATAAACAGCCCGCTATTCGCTGGATGGCTGCCGGAGTTCTGCTGCTGGCAATGGCAGCCGGTGGCTGGATGTATAAATATGTTTTTGTTGACGCGATTCATTACGTGGACTACCATCCCTACCCGTCCAGTCACAAAACGTCCAGAGGCGGAACATATACCTGTGATTTTGCACGACAAGATCTTGAATCCGGACGACTGGTTTGGGAAAACTACTGCGACACAGAAATGGACACTGCCTGGCAGGCCCGTACCGGGAAATCCATCTGGGAAAACAATGCCCACCATCAGATGTATCTGGTTATTCTGATACGTTATCTTACCAATGCAGGCCATACGAAAGACTATGAGGGCGTAATGGCTCTAACGGATACGGATATCCGCAATATCCTTAATGGCAAAACCAGCCCTTTTGTCCAAAGTCGAAACACGAATCCACTGCAACGGCTCGATGATCTTGCGCTGGAATACCGTATCTGGTATTATAGCGGCTGGGCAAACGGGCAATCCATGGTACAGCGGTTCGAATATCTCAAAGCAGGAAAGTATATTCTCTCACAGCATCTGCTATCCGGGGTTGGCACCGGCGATTTACCACATGCCTATGATCAGGCTTACCGCGAACTGAACTCATCCTTGAAGCCGGAGTGGCGATTACGGGCACACAATCAATATCTGAGTTTCGGCATTGCCTTCGGACTTCCCGGAATGTTCTATCTTTTCTTTGTACTGATCTGGCTGATGCGCACGGCCTGGAAAACAAAGCATCATTTACTGGTTGCATTTCTGCTCATTGCCGGCATCTCCTTTCTCAGTGAAGACACCCTCGAAACACAGGCCGGTGTGACGTTCTTTGCGTTTATTCTCGGATGGGTGTGGAGGTATGGAAATGGACATCCCACACCAGACAGTCTGCCAACCTAAAACATCACTTCTGAAGAATATAAAAAGCCATCACAACCCCATTTTCGCCCGTCCACACCTGTTTTTCACCCGAAACTGAGGCTTTTTCACCATCTTCAGAGCCTGAAACCGCTCACCTACCCGGATCTTTGTTGGCGGAGAAATAGGTCCTGACGAGGACATGGCAGACACACAGGCTCAACAACTACTACAGATTCTTGAAAATCTGGCCAATGGCCGGACCGGAGAAGCTTTGTCGGAGTTGCAGCTGATTCTTGCCCGCCAACCCGATCATGGACGCGCTCAGGCGCTCTACGGGCATATTTTATTCCGCCGCCTGAATGATTTTACGGCAGCAGAAGACGCCTTCCGTATCGCCATGAGAACTGCTCCTGCGTATCCTGATCTCTACATCGATTACGGGGAGTTGCTGCTCAGGCTCGACAAGGCCACCGAAACCGTTGCTATTCTGAACCGAGCACTGGAAGTGCCGGGTGTTGAAAAAGATAAAATATTCCGCATCTTTTCGCAGCTGTATGAACGGCAGGCAAAATGGGACGATGCGCTTGAATACAATGCTAAAGCACTCATGTTCACATTAGATGCAGGCTTTCTGGAAATCTGCAGGCAGGACGCAGAGCGCATCCGTATAAAAATGTCGCTTCAATAGTTGTTAACGGTCGTTGGATTCTCCTTTCGGACAACGCAGAGACAACGTACATTCGTGGAAACAAACTGCTGCACCATGTCTGACTTTCACGAAATCATGAATGCCGTAAAAGAATTCCATTCTGTTTTCGGCCTCGATTACCACGAAGCACCGCGCACCGATATCAGCGACCGCATCATTGAATTGCGTCACCGTTTGATGGCCGAAGAGAACGATGAATACCTGGAAGCTGCCAAAGCCGGCGATCTCGTACAGGTGGCAGATGCCTTGGGTGATAAATTATACATCCTCTGCGGCACCATCATCGCGCACGGAATGCAGCATAAAATTGTTGAAGTGTTTGAAGAGATTCACCGCAGCAATATGAGCAAGCTGGATGAAAACGGAAAACCGATTTACCGCGAAGACGGCAAGATCATGAAAAGCAACCGCTATTTCCTTCCTGACATTAAAGCTGTGCTGGAAAAAGAAACAGCGACGCCCTAAACGATGCGTTGCTGAATCGCTTTTGCTACCGCTTCTGTCATACTCGCCACATGTAGTTTTGAATAAATATTCTTCATGTGAAAACGGACGGTATCATAAGAGATAGAACAATGATCGGCAATCATCTTATAACTCATTCCGTTTACCAGACAGAGCAATACATTTTTCTCCTTTACCGTTAACGGTTCATAATCGCGGGCGGTCACCGGTTCCTTGCGCTGAAAAGTAGCCAGTACTTTCATGGCCACACTCGGAGTTAACGGAGCTCCGCCATTATACGCTTCGCGGATCACTTCGAGATACCGTTCCAGTGGTGTAGTTTTCAGAATGTAACCTGAGGCGCCATTACAGATAGCACGAAAGATGGAATCCTCATCCTCAAACACCGTCTGCATCACAATACGCAGATCAGGAAATTCATTTCGTAGTAATAATACCGCATCGATACCTGAAATCTGCGGCATCTGAATATCCATCAGCACCACATCAGGTGAACTTGAACGGGTATCCTCCACAACATTCCTTGTGTCGGGAAAAGCACCGGCCAGCGCAAATCCCTCTGCGTTCTGAATAATAAAACCCAATGACTCACGAAGGTGTTTATTATCTTCGAAAATGCAAACCTTAATTTTTCCTTCCATAGGTGATACAAATTTCCCGGCTCAATAAATAGATACCACTACCAAATCAGGTAGTGCGGAAACGTAGTTTTACACAGGTTCCCTTGCCCGGTGTTGAAACCACTTCAGCTGTGCCGCCGATTAATAAAGCACGCTCTTCCATATTCTGTAATCCATTACCATGGCGGACCTCTTCCCTTTCAAAGCCAACGCCATTGTCGCAAACTTCCAGTACCCATTCAATGCCCTTCCTCTCCAGCAGAACGTATACTTCAGTTGCTTCTGAATATTTTGCAATATTAGTCATTGCTTCCTTATAAAACAGGTACAACTGACGCCTCGACTCCATGCTTATATTGATGTTTTCGGAGTGAAAATCATAATTTACCTGAATCCCCGCCGGCTGGAGAATAGAATCACTGAATTGTTTCATCCGGGCAATGACTTTTTCAAGTTTATCATTCTTTGCGTTGATACTCCAAACGATATCGCTCATATTTTCGAGCGACTCCCGACTGGTGTTTTCAATTTTACTCAACACCTCCTTCACCTTCGGATGAACCGTATCTTCTGTCTGCATAAACCCTGAATACAGCCGGATGCTGCTCAAGGCACTGCCGACCTCATCATGCAGATCGCTGGCAATTTTGTTTCGCATCTGTTGCACCTTCTCCAGCTGACGGATACGGAATGCGATGATGGTATTGATTACCAGACCGAGTACAACAGCCATGCCAATGATAAACCATACTGATTTGTAAAACGGAGGATGTATAACAATGTGTATGGAAAGGTTTGTAATATTCGTATTGCCGTCGCTGTTATATGCTTTTAACAACAATTTATAGCTGCCCGGTGGAATTTCGTAGAGCAGCACTGTATTGCTGTTCCGGTTATCCACCCACTGATCATTGAGGCCTTCCAGTTTGTAGAAATACCTGTTAAACTGTGGATGTATATAACTCAGCGAAGTGAAATCAATTTCCAGGTTATTCTCATCGTACGCTAGGTCCAGTTCTTCCCCTGATGAAATATTCACCGGGCGGCTATTTACTTTGATATAATTTAACCGGAGCCGGGGCGTTTTACGCTGACTTTGTTCCAGCATCGGATCGACCACACTAAAGCCATAATAATGTTGAACCAATAGTTTGCCGGACTTCAATAAAATAACCCCGCACTGCAGTTTATTCGTTTCCAGGCCATCTTCTTCGGTCAGCAATTTAGCTTTATTGGTAGAGGGGTTGAATGATACCAGACAACTGTTCGTCCCGATCCACAGGTTTTTATTTTTATCCGACGTTATCGAGTAAACGGTATTGATATTTGAGCCCGCAAAGGCGGTGTAATGGTACAACATATTCCGTTTGAGGTTCAAACGAAATGTACCAGCCCTTAAGGTAGCACACCAGATATCGCCATTGACATCCTGTTCCAGATCCATCACATCGTGAATCGGCAGATTGCCGTACTTTTCTATCCGCCAGATTATTTTCTTTTTCTTCCGATCCAGCATAAACAATCCGTTGCGGTAGGTGCCCACCAGCATGCGGTCTTCATCCAGCAACAGAATATTACTGGTTTGCGACAACAACGTATCTTCTTCAGGAATTCCGGTGAGGACCGGTTCTAATCCTCCCGAACGGGTATTCAGCTGCCAGGCATGCCCCATCATGGTATAAAGAAACACCAGCGTGTCATTCTGCACATCATGCTCAACAATTACTTTTGGAATATGCCTGTAACATAAAAATCCGAAATCGGTTTCAGGTGTATAAATCATGATTCCCCTATGTGAGCAGAGAAAAATATTTTGTTCACTGTAGAACATCGTCTCCACTAATCCAACTTCCGAAGCTGATAAAGTTTTGACCGGTTTGACTTCATCCGTTTTCTGATTCCATACCCATACTCCGTTGTTATAGGTTGCGAGATATACCAGACCGGTTGCAGGGTCTTCGGCAGCAGCGATAATTTCATTGGAAACAGAAGATGGTACTTTCTCCTGCAAACGGAAATAACGGACACTGTTCAGATAAGGCACATACTGTTGCAATCCGGTATTGGTGCCGATCCAGATATTTTTTTCCTTATCCGGATAAAGCACTCTGACAAACGGATTATCCACGGCATGTCCGGACGATTTCACCTGATCTGAAAACCGGAACGTATGCGTCAGATAATTGTACCGGCCCAATCCATTATCTCCGGTCGCAACCAATAATTCACCTGCTCCTGCATGCGCATCGGTAATCGACATCACAATATTTTTTGATCCCGGCTGATCCCCGTTCTCAGCGTAAAGCATGGTTCTGATTGCTCCGGTTCGAGGATTAAATTCTTTTATACCGGAGGCCCATGTTCCGTAAAGGTGCAGGGTATCATTTATTCGATAATGAGCACAAATTACATTTTCAGATGCATCCTGTATGTCTTTTTCTGAATCGAACCGAAGCTGCTTCCAGGTGCCACTGGTTATATCAAACTGACAAACACCATCACCGGTTCCCATCAGCAATTCATGGTCGCCTTCCGGATGTAAAAAATTCATGTAACGTTTGTAGAAGGGAACGTTGAGTCCATCGTAAATCGGATAATTTACAATCGGGCGCTGATCCGCATACATAACATTTAACCCATAATGATTGGCGAACCAGAGATTACCCTTCGGATCGAAATACAATCGATGCACCCATGGTTTTCGCTGTAGTGAGAGGCTATCGGTTGCCCGGGGAAAGACCCGCTTTACTTCGTTCATGGAAGCACTGATCCGGTAAAGCCCAACCTGATTGGCAACCCAGATGTTTCCATCACGGTCTTCGGTTATATCAAACACGAAGGAGTTGACATAGGCTGTATCACTGAACAACCGGTTAGCCGGCACTACCGATTTACTGTCGTAGCGGTACAGTCCGGGTTCGCCTCCCATCCACAAATAGCCCCGGCTATCCCGATAAATAGCATGAATCTGCCCCAGCTTCTGCCCGTTCTCACGATATATATTGTCGACCCGAAACAACTCCTGCGCCAGCGTGGTGGTCAAAAAGGAAAAGAAAACGATTAACAACAAAATATAACGGCTAGGAATAGCCGAATTACAGAAAATAGTCCTGCCAGGGTTTACCATATAGTACTGTTTCAGTTTCGTTGTTCAAAGGGTTTGGCACAGCGCAATTTCCAAAGTTAGGAAGCAGATAGACTCCGGTCAAATCGAGTAATCAACATAAAACACTGGAATTGTTAACTAAATCAGACTCTGGTCTTCACAAATCTGTATAAATTGAAATCCGGTTGTTCCATTTCTTTTTCCAGACCGGCTGTAAGTTCCCGGAGTGAAACGTTTTTCATGCGCTGATACTGGATCAGGCGGTAGGCTTTCTCTGCGAGCAGCTTCAGTCGGCGCATAGGATGCGGGTGAAAACGATGACGATGGATGGCGTCGGATAATTCCGTGATTCCTTCTTTGCGTGCAGCGATGGTCTTAAGGACAGGTATCACCCAGCCATCGGCGGTTGTGGGACGTTCATGCAGTGTCCGCAGCAATCCGGCTGTAAACTGATCGGCTCCATCGCGGTCGGCTTTGTTCACCACGAAGATGTCGCCGATTTCCATGATGCCCGATTTGAGCGCCTGAATTTCATCTCCTGCTTCCGGCACAAGGGTGACGATAACCGTATCGGCCAGTGAAATGATCTCCACTTCACTCTGCCCGACACCTACAGTCTCAATAAAAATATAATCGAACGGTGCTGCACGGAGCACATCGCAGATTTCGATTGTTTTGGCAGAGAGTCCGCCCAGGGCTCCACGGGTGGCCAGCGAACGGATGAATATCTGCGGATTGTTGAAATGCTCCTGCATCCGCAACCGGTCACCCAACAGCGATCCATGCGAAAACGGAGAGGTTGGATCCACGGCAATAACGGCTATCTGGTTCGGTTGTCCCTGAGCGTTAGTGCCCGATACCAGCTGATTCAGCAAAGCGCTGATGAGGGTACTCTTGCCGGCACCGGGCGGACCCGTAATACCGATGACCGGAACCTTCCGTGCAGGTAAATCCTGCAGCAATTCCTGATACCCTTCTCCCTCATTTTCCACCATGGTAATAGCCCGGGCAATGGAACGCCGGTCGCCGCTGGTGATGGATAGGAGGAGTGACATGAGCGCGAAAGTACAAAACAGGAACGATGGTGATTTGCCTGTTGGAAAAATTCAGTGAACTACACTTTGCCAACCGGCACTCCCAATCCTGTTCCTGACCCGGGAGACTGGCAGAATCTAAAGCAACCTGTGGCCGGAGGTGAAGGAATCTTGCTACCTTTGTACAGTGGTTTCCGCTTGCGGAATGAAAAGGGAATGCCGTGCAATCCGGCAACAGTTCCCGCTGCTGTAAACGAGTTCGCCCGGGCGAATGCGGATGGACACTGTATCGAAGTTGATATGGGAAGTCACCGCTGCAAATCGTGAGTCAGAAGACCTGCCACCCACATATCTATTCATTGTCTTCGGAGAAAAGACAGGAAGTCTTGTCAGCCTGCAAAGGGACGGCTTGTTTGTATTTCTCCTCCACCGTCCGATGTTCCGAACTATTCTGCTCTCTCTCGTTTTTTGTTCCGCCGTTTACGGACAGCAGGATACCCTGTCGCATACGTTACAGCCGGCAGAAGTGGTGGCATCGAAGCGGAATTTCCAGATTTCATTTCTCCACGCTCAACAACTGGATACGGGATGCATTGCAAAAATCACTGCACGCTCTCTGGCCGAACGTCTCGACAGAGAAGCGGGAATGTTCATCAAATCTTACGGCAGTGCAGGCATTGCAACACTTTCGCTGAGAGGATCGGGCGCAGCACAATCGGCTATCGTTTGGGAAGGACTTACATTGAACTCTCCCATGCTGGGCCTCACGGATCTGAATCTGATCCCTGCATTTCTGACGGATGAAATAAACATTACGTACGGAGGCAATGGTCCGCTGAGTGGGAATGGCGCCGTAGGAGGAACGATTACTATGAGCAATCCGCTCTCTACGGCTGCAGGTTTAAAAATCGATGCACTTGCAGGTGGCGGAAGCTTCGGGTTGCTGCGTGAAGGACTCGGTGTAAGATGGGGCAACGGAAAAATCGTCACGCAAACAAAAATCTATACAGAACGAAGTGCCAACGATTTCAGTTACGTTCGTCCCGACGGTTCCGTTACCCGTCAATCGCATGCCGGGACTTCACAACTCGGCATCACCCAGGATCTGCGCATCGGGAAAGCCAATCGCTTTGCGGAAGTCCATGGCTGGTATCTGAAAAACAACAGAGAGATTCCACCGCTGATGATTGCCGAAAACAGCAGGCAGGAACAGGACGATGAAACCTTCAGAGCGGCATTGCATCTCAACAGTCTGCACCAAAAGAGTTTCATCAAGCTGCATGCGGGATTCAGCCATGATTATATTTATTACCGCGATCCGGCGGCCTTGCTCGACGAAAAAAGCCGCGCCGACATGCTGCAGACTGAACTGGAAGGCGGACTCATTTTCAATTCCGCCCTGCGACTGATTTCACGTGCCGGTTTTCAATACGCCACTGCTGACGTAGAAAATTATCCGGTAAGTGCCAGTCAGCAACAATGGAATCTGGCCGTTAACCTCATTTTTGAAAAAGAATACATCAAAGCACAAGGAGCACTACGGCAAAGCATCTTCAACAACGAACTTATTCCTTTGCTTCCCTCTGCTTCTTATTCGGTACTGCTAAACCGTTATATCACCATTCACGGCGATGTAGCTGGCGTGTACCGGCTTCCTACCCTCAACGACCGGTTCTGGCAACCCGGAGGAAACAGAGATCTGTCGCCTGAGAAAGGGTATAGCAGTGCGGCCGGCATTTCATTTCGGTCCGGCCGTAAAAAAATGACTGCGGAGATCAGGGGCAACTTCTTCCGCTCGCGGCTGAAAGATGCCATCGTTTGGTTACCCGGAGCAGACGGTATCTACACCGCAGATAATATTCAGGTACTCGACAGCAAAGGAGCAGAAGGCCAGGCCACCATCGATGGAACGTTTGGCAAATGGAAAATAAAGCTTCAGGGTGTGGCGACTTATACCATCGCTGTTGTTTCAGAAACGGATGCGGCCAATACAGTTACGCTGGACCAGCAGCTCATCTATACACCCAGGATCCTATGGAAAGCCAACCTGAACATCCGTTACCGTGCATTTTCACTCCGGTATGATCATGCCTATACCGGATACCGCTATGTCACCACCGACCATTCTCATTTTCTGATTCCTTTTGATGTAGCCCAATGCACGCTCGGCTGGGAACATAGCTTGGGAAAAAATAAGTTACTGATGACCGTCTCCGTTAAAAACATTTACGATGAAAATTATCAAGTGATTGCCTGGCGGGCCATGCCCGGCCGATCGTTTGAAGCGGGATTATTCTATACTTTTGGACAGAGATAATCATGATCCGGTTACCCTTCGCTTCCAGCAAATATTTCAGACTACTCACCTCCATTGCCGCAGCTGTGGTCATCGTGAGAATGCTGATGCATCCCGATAAAAACGAAAAGATGCAGTATTTCATTCTTGCGCTGGCAGGAATTATTTTCGTCCGCGGGGTGTATTTGTTTTTTAAGCCAACGGATAAAACAGAATAGTAGGAAGAAAATTCTTTAAACGAACCTGAAAGTATATGTTTCGTGGTTGGTCGTAGTTGGTAAGTGTGGATCATGGAATGTGGGCCTCACCCCCGGCCCCTCTCCAGCGAAGCTTCTCTACCAGAGGCCTCACCCCCAGCCCCTCTCCAGCGAAGCTTCTCTACCAGAGGCCTCACCCCCAGCCACTCCGTCGAAGATTCTCTACCAGAGGCCTCACCCCCGGCTACTCCAGCGAAGCTTCTCTACCAGAGGCCTCACCCCCAGCCCCTCTCCAGCGGAGAGGGGAGTTAAATAAGTTCTATAGTGAATAGATTTTATTTTTTAAATCTTAGAATAAAAGATGAAATGCTGAAACCATGCTCTTTCTCACCCCTCTTCACTGTAGGTGAGGCCTTTTCGGGCAATTTTCAGATAGCTATCGGTCCGATAGCTATCGGTCCGATAGTTATCGGACGAAGCTACCGACGTGTTTGTTCATCGTCTCGTTGCCTGCGCCGGGACTTCTACACCAATAGCTGCCGCCCCTACGGGGCTTGATGATTTTATGAACGCACCTTCGGTGCTAGTCAGATGTCGCCCCTACGGGGCTGGAATTTTTCTTGTTTTAATATTTGTCTGACCAAAAAATATTTTTTCGTTTCCTGAAATGCCAGCCCCGTAGGGGCGACATCTGCATAGAAAGATGTTACACGTAGACATGTTAAGCCCCGTAGGGGCGACAGCTACGGCGTCGAAAAACACGGGCTGCGAACGATGGCGACGAACGATGGCGACGAAACCACCTCACCACTTCACAAATTTTCCAGTTAATACTTCCTTTTCTGTCTGTAGTCGGACAATATATAATCCATCTGGTTGGGAAGAAAATGTGGAGCTGTAGGTGAAATAACCGCCTTGCACAGGACTCTTGACTTCATCGATTAGTTGACCCTTCAGGTTGTAAAACTGCAAGGTGGCATTTCTTCCATAAAGCATCTCGGCGTTGATAAATATCGTCTGCCAGGATTTATCGTAGTATAGCTTTAGCTCATCTTTTCTTGGAAACAATTCAGGAATGCCAACAGAAAGTGTATCACATGGAGATCCTACCCATGCCCCCAATTCATAGTTGTGATTGTTAGGTAGACCGAAGTATGCCTTGTGCCCTCCCAAATTGAATGAATAAAGTTGCAAGTCACAAGCAGATCCGGCACTATCTGGGTAATTAATTACTGATAAATTTGAATTAGTGGTATTGGCATTTCCGAAGCAATAAAGGTAATCATAACAGGTGTCTGGCCCTGACCAGTCAATACTAATATATATTTTCCCATCCGGTCCTAATTCCAACAAACCCGGCAAATCATAAGATGTAATAGTAGCCAATGTGTCTGCGCTTGCCAGAAAATCAGGTGCGTTTAGATCAAATTGAAGGATATAACTGGTATCCTGATTGCCTGTCTGATAAATCAGTGAGGCATATAAATATTTTTCATCAGGAGATACTTCGAATCCCCAAAAGAAATTATAAGGACCACTTTTTGTTGAATAAATTCTACGATTAGAAAAAATTCCAGTGCATCGGTTAAAATTATACCGCTCAATACTTCCAGAAGCATTTAAATTATAAAGACGTGTCCCGTCATTATTAAATTTCAACCGGTAAAATCCTTCAAAAGCAACATTGGGGCCGATATATTGAGTAGGATTAGCCGTAACACCTGTGGGACTTACTAAATATGCCGTAATATCCTTGGTCGGAACAGTTTTCCAGCTTCTGACTACCACCCACCAGTCTCTCCCGTTTCCATGCCTTGTAGCCGTTATTCCGTCACAAATGGTATCGTTTCTTAATTGAACATTTTTTTGAATAACTCGACCCTGTCCATTGTTATATTTAACGTCAACTATTGAATAAAACAATCCATTGGTAGCACTTGTAACACCTGCGGCAAAAATGTAAAAAAGACTATCGTTGCCGGGCATGGGTACTATTACCATCTCTTGATACCATAGTGCTCCAATCAACGAATCACCAGATTCGAAGACCTGGTGATTTCTATTTATTACAGTACCATCGGTAAATATATTATTCGGAGCCAACCATTGTTGCCAATTGGGGCTCCCACAATAGAACACCAAATCACCCGAACTATCACAAATGCTTGCACAGGTTCCTCTAACTCTTAGAATGCTATTTGCTGGTTGGGGGTTCGATAAATTCTTGAAGTTTATTCCTGCACTATCCCCAAAAGCCCAGTACCGATCGGTGTACTGGGCAGAGGCCGTTGCGTTGATCAGCAGAAAAAAAAGGAGGAACAAGGGGCGCATGAATCAAAGGTAGGGAATTTTGTTTTAGCGGTGGCTTCGGCACGCTCGTTTCCCGGTGGCTTCGACTCCGCTCAGCCACCGTTAATTAAATCTGCATGTAATCCGGTGGCTGAGCGGAGCCGAAGCAACCGTACGAAGCCACCGCTATCACCTCACCAGCGACACCCTTCCTTTGTATTCCGTGGGTACCGGATCGCCGTGATGCACCTGGAACAAATACACGTAGGTTCCTTCGGGACACGGTTCGCCGCTGTTCCAATAAGTGCCATCCCAGGGTTTACTCAGAGCATCTGCTTTGTAAATCATCTTACCCCAACGATCGAAGATGAAAAATTCCGCGCGTTCAATGCCAATACCGTAACCGGTGAAATCATCGTTCTTACCATCGTTGTTCGGTGAGAAGGCATTCGGTACGTAGAAGGATACTTCATCGTGTAATACCACTTCATTGAGGAAGGTATCTACACAACCTTCGTTGCTGATCACCACCAGCTGTATCCAGTAACGTCCGGTATCAGCAAATGTGTACACCGGATTCCATTCGTCGGTGGTGTAACCATTGGTCACGAAATTCCAGTGTGAAATAGATGCGCCTTCGCTTTCATTGAGGAATTGTACTTCTGGATGCAGAATGCTCAGATATTGCGGCTGTGTATTGTAGAAGGCCACAGGCAGCGGATAAACAGTGACTGCAGCGGTCTCGGTACGTGTGTCGGTGCAACCGTACTGATCAATAACGGTAAGGGTAACATCGTAGGTTCCGTCCTTCATAAAGATATGCGTAGGATTCACGCCGGCAGCTGTCAGGTTATCTCCGAAATTCCATTGATAGGTCGCATTGGCAGTCGTGATGCCTGTGAAATTAAACGGCACTTCAAACGGCATACATCCTGCCGTGTCAATCGGGTCGAATACAATTTCAGGTAAGGGATGAACCAGCACCTGTGTAACAGCCATCGGCTCTATCACCGTACAGCCATCACTGATGCTGACCTGATAAAGTGTCGTGGTGTCAGGTTGTGCATTGAAGCTGGTCACACTGCCTTGCACCGGATTCCAGATGTACGTATAGGGACCACCGTTACCTCCTCCTCCACTGCTGGTGAGGTGTACCGTTTCGCCTTCGCAGATGGTATCCTTGTCAACGGCCACCGATATGTTCAATGCAGGGAAGACCGTAACATTGATATTCGTTACCGTTTTCGTACAGCCATGCGCGTCGGTAACAACTACACTGTATACCGAACTTACAGCAGGATTAACAGACAACGGCGAACTGGTTTGTCCGTTGTTCCAGAGATAGGTATAAGCCGGTGTTCCTCCGCTCACATTTACGTTCAGCGAAGTACTCTGACCGATGCAGATGGTGTCCGGATTGACAACAGCAGCGACAAGCATCGTGGGCTGTGTGATGACAAACGATGTATCGGTTTTACAGTTGTTCGCATCCGTAACGGTGATGCTGTAGTTCCCTGCCGGCAATGACGTGATAGCAGGTGTGACAGCTCCTGTACTCCATGTATAACTATAGGGTGTTACTCCACCATTTGGTGAGATATTGATGGCTGCATTGCTTTGACCGAAACATAAGATCGGGCTAACAACAGATTGCAGTTGCAGCAATGCCGGTTGTGCTACGGTAACAGATGCCAACTGAACACAGCCGTTGTCGTCGGTTACAGTTACAGTATAGGAGCCTGCCTGCAGATTACCGGCGGTGATGCCGCTGGTACCGGTTGACCATTGATACGTATAAGGCGATGAGCCTCCAACCGCATTCATCGTAACGGTTCCATCATTTCCGCCATAACATTTTACTGCAGTAACCGATAACGGACTTACAACGATTTGCGTTGGCTGCGTGATGGAAACAGTCGCCAGCTCAGTACAACCATGCTGATCAGTTACTGTGACCACATAATTACCTGCGGCCAGTCCATTTGCAGCAGCCGTTGTGGCGCCATTCGACCAGAGGTACTGATAGGGTGCGGTTCCGCCGGATGATGCAAAGGTCGCGCTGCCGTCACTCAGTCCATAACAGGAGGCGTTTGTTGTTTGTGTATTGGAAACCAGCAATGAGGTCGGTTCGGTGATTTGTGTGACCGCAACTGTTGAGCAGCCATTAGCATCAGTAATGGTAACACTGTAACTTCCCGCGCTCAGTTGTGTCGCCAGGGAATTCAAGTCGCCATTGCTCCACTGGAAGGTATAAGGAGAGATTCCACCCGACACTAACGCTTCCGCGCTACCGTCATTACCACCGTTGCAGTTCACCATCGTAACCGGTGCGGCCTGCAGACTGAGCGGAGCCGGCTGGAGGATAGAAAACCCTTTCTGATCTGCGCAACCATAGAAATCGGTCACGGTGACCGTATAACTTCCCGCTGCAAGACCGTTTACCGTTGCAGTGGTATCTCCGCTGGACCATAAATAATCATATGGTGCAGAACCATTGCTGCAGCTAACCTGTGCACCACCACTGGTGCCTCCGTAACAGGCAACATCATTTGTAGTCACTGCATTGATGGCAGGACCGGGCAACCCGCTCACATTCGTTTGCGCTACCGCCGTACAACCATGTGCATCGGTGATGGTTACTGTGTAGTTTCCGGTATAGAGTGCTGTGGCGGTGGCCGTTAACTGGCCATTGTTCCAGAGATAACTGTATGATGGTGTACCACCGAGTGCCTGCACATAGGCGGTACCGTTAGCAGCATTGCAATTGGCCGGCGTGGTGGTTATCTGTAATATAACCGCATTAGGTTCCTGAATGATGATGCCCTGTTGAGCCGTACATCCGTTGGGATCGGTAATAAGTACGGTGTAATTTCCGCCGGAGAGTCCGCTCGCCGATGCTGCAGTTCCACCGGATGGTGTCCAGCTATACGTGAAAGGTCCGCTGCCGGAAATAACACTCACTCCCGCTGAACCATCTCCCGCACCCGCACAGGAAACACCGGTCACATTATTGACTGCAACAACAGGTCCTGCTGCATTGGAGATGGACAAGCTGGATGATACTGTACATCCCTTGATGTCGGTTACTGTGACTGAATAGGTGCCCGCAGCCAGTTGCGAAGCCTGTGCAGCGTTGGGAGCTCCGTTACTCCAGGTATAAGTAAAGGCACCGGTGCCTCCGCTTGCAACAGCTGTAATATTTCCGTTCGCTTGTCCGCACGTGGCCTGCTGACCATTTAACGTAACCAACAGTGCAGGCGGATCGTTGATGGTGAAGGTTTGCTGTGATATACAACCGTTGGCATCGGTAACAGTTACGGTATAATTCCCAGGTGATAATGATCCAGCTGTTACGCCGGTACTGCCGCCCGCTGACCATGCATAGGTAAACGGACCATTACCGGAAGTAACCGCAACCGTCGCACTGCCATCGTTTCCACCATTACAGGAAACATCGGTTGATGCAGCAGCGGAGAGTTGTGGTCCGCCCTGATTAGCGATGGACGCAACTCCACTAACGGTGCAGCCTGATCCGTCGGTAGCAGTGACCGTATAGGTGCCGGCCGGTACATTGGTAATATTTTGTGATGATTGTCCGCCTGACCAGCTCCAGGTGAGACCACCGCTTCCGCCGAAAACATTCACCTGTGCACTGCCGTTAGATCCTCCGCAACTGGCGTCGGTAATCGTAAACTGCAGTTGAATAGCCGTTGGTTCCGTGATGATGAATTGTTGCTGATACGAACAACCTGTACCATCGGTTATGGTAGCTGTGTAGGTTCCGGCAGTAAGATTATTTACGGAAGCCGCAACCTCTCCATTGTTCCAGAGATACGTATAGGGAGCACTTCCTCCGTTTACGGTTACTGACGCTGTACCATCGTTACCTCCGTTGCAACTCACGTTGGTGGTTGCCGGTGTTACGCTGAGCGAGGATGGTTGTGTGACAGCAACCGATGAAGTAGCTGTACATCCATTGGCGTCGGTGACGGTTACCGTATAATTACCGGCCGGTACTGCTGCGTTGTTCGCTGTGAGCACACCGTTCGACCAGAGGTACTGATAGGCTCCTGTGCCACCGTTCACAACTACTCCGGCAGATCCGTTTGCGTTTCCGCAGGATGCAGCTGTACTGTTAACGGCCAGATTCAACGCAGTTGGTTCATTTATCTGAACGTTCACCACACTCTGGCATCCGTTATTGTCGGTAATGTTTACTACATACGGTCCTGCTGTCAATCCACTGGCTGAAGCATTGCTGCCGCCTGCAGGATTCCACTGATACGTGAAGGGACCGTTACCGGCGCTTACATTAATCGTTGCACTACCATCCGCACCTCCGTTACAGGTTACATCGGTTTGTGCCTGCAATGCTGCTACGGGTCCGCCGAGGTTTCCAACAGCAGCTGGTGTCACCTCAGTACATCCGTTGGCATCTGTTACCGTAACTGTATAAGTACCGGCAGCGAGTCCTGAAATATTGGTGGTATTCTGACCGTTTGACCAGAGATAACTTAAAGCACCGGTGCCGCCATTCGCAAGTGCTGAGAGACTGCCGTTGGATTGTCCGCAACTGGCATCAGTAGGTGTGAGCTGGACAGAAATCTGTGCCGCCTGTTGAATGGTAAACGTGCTGGCAAATGAACATCCTGTACCGTCTGTTACTGTAGCGGTATAGTTACCGGCACTCAGGTTGTTCACCGCATTCGTAACATTTCCATTACTCCAGAGATAATTATATGGTGCGCTTCCTCCGCTGACGCTGACAGAAGCGGTACCATCATTGCCGTTATAACAGGTTACATCCGTTGAAGCCGGTGTAACATTCAGCGATGAAGGCTGCGTAACCGCGATACTTACATTGTTACTGCAACCATTGGCGTCGGTAACAGTGACTGAATACGTACCGGCCGATAATGAAGGGGCAGAAGCTGTAACAGCGCCATTTGACCAGAGATATTGATAAGCGCCCGTTCCGCCATTCGCCAGAACCGTGGCACTGCCATTGGCATTACCGCAGGAGGCCTGACTGCTGCTGACTGAAAGATTAATAGCAACAGGCTCTGTGATCGTTACATTCACACTGCTCTGACAGCCGTTGTTATCTGTGATATTAACGACGTAGGGGCCGGCCGTTAGTCCGGATGCTGAGTTGCTGCTTCCGCCCGAAGGTGTCCACTGGTAGGTAAACGGCCCGTTACCCGAACTGACGTTCACACTGGCACTTCCATCTGCTCCGCCATTACAGCTCACATTGGTTTGCGCCTGCAAAGCTGCAACCGGTCCGCCCATATTGGCTACTGCACCGGGTAACGTTGACGTACATCCGTTGGCATCGGTCACCGTTACGGTATAGGTTCCGGCACTGAGTCCGCTGATGTTCGCCACTGCTTGTCCGGTAGACCAGGCATAGCTGAGTGCTCCGGTGCCTCCGTTGGCCAAAGCCGATAAACTACCGTTCGATTGTCCGCAGGTAGCATCCGCCGGTGTGATCTGGATATTGATAGCACCCGGTTCCTGAATGGTCACCTGCTGTGCATAAGTACATCCATCTCCATCCGTAATTATACAGGTATATGTTCCAGCACCGAGATTATTTTCCGTCGCCAGCACACCACCACTGCTCCACTGATAGAAATACGGCAGACTTCCATCATTCGCCGTCACTGTGGCCGTTCCGGTTGTTCCACCATTGCAGTTAACATCTGTTGTTACTGCGGAAGCCGTAGGAGGTGTGGTAGCGGTAACGTTTGCAGCAATCACCGACGTACATCCATTCCCGTCAGTGATGGTTACGGTATAGGTACCGGCACCTACTCCGGTGATATTATCATTTACTCCTCCATTCGACCATTGGTAGGTGTATGGAGTTGTACCTCCGTTCACATTTACGCCCGCCGTTCCGTTGGAAGCATTACATGTTTCCTGTGCTGAGTAAGTCACCGGCAGGATCGCTGTTGGCTCTTGCACAACAACCGCCAATGTGCTGGTACAACCATTTACATCGGTGATATCAACGGCATAGTTTCCTGCTGCGAGTCCTGAAGCAGAAGCAGCATTTCCTCCCGAAGGCGACCAGCTATACGTAAACGGACCATTTCCGGAACTTACGTTTACAGTAGCGGATCCGTTTGCTGCTGCAAAACAGGTAGCGTCTGATACGGACTGTACCACGGCTGTTGGTCCGCCGAGGTTGGAAACCGTGGCATTGGTCACTGCTGTACAACCGTTGGCATCCGTTGCCGTCACTGTGTATGCGCCGGCCGCCAGTCCGGAAATATTTGCTCCAACTGTTCCATCCGACCAGAGATAGGTAATCGCTCCGGTGCCGCCAGCACTATTCACCTGTGCTGTTCCATTGGTTGATCCGCAGGTTGCATCGGTAGAACTTGTATTCAGCACGATCGCAGCCGGTTCGCTGACCACCACCTGATCCTGATGCGTACAGCCGTTGTTATCTGTTATTGTAATGGTATAAGTTCCGGCCAGCAATGCATTTTCAGCAGCATTCACACCACCACTACTCCAGAGATACGTATAAGGACCTGTTCCGCCGGCAGCTAACGCTGATGCCTGTCCGTCATTACCACCATTACACGAAGCAGCGGTACTGCTCATTACAGTAGAAAGATCGGTGGGTTCGGTCACCACTGCCTGCGTTACCGCTGTACAGCCATTGGCATCGGTAACGGTGACTGTATAGGTGCCGGCACTGAGGTTGATTCTCGCCGCAGATTGAATACCACCCGGATTCCAATCGAAAGTATAAGGACTGGTACCACCCTGCGCATCGATGGTTGCCGTACCGTCTGCTCCGCCAAAACAATAAACGGGGGTAGTAAGATTATTCACTACAAGCGCTGTCGGTTCATTCACCACAAGGCTCAGGTCGGTGGTACAACCGTTGATATCAGTGACCGTTACCGTATATGTACCGGCGGTGAGTCCACTCGCCTGGGCAGCACTTCCACCTGAAGGCGACCAGCTATATGTATAAGGACCATTTCCGGAACTGATAAGTACTTCCGCACTGCCGCCCGCTGCACCATTACAGGCAGGACCGGTGATAACACCCGGACTTAAAACGGGAGCAGCCAGATCATTCAATGCCGTTGAACCTGTAGCGGTGCATCCATTCGCATCGGTTACCGTAACGGAATAGTTTCCGGCGGCCAGATTTAGGGCAGAAGCATTCACATCGCCGTTAACCCAGAGATAATTCAGCGGTGCAGTGCCTCCGTTTACATTCACGGTTGCCGATCCGTTGCTTCCTCCGCAGGTGGCATCAGTATGCGAGAAGGACAATTGCAAAGCAGCCGGTTCATTGATCGTAGTGGATAACGTTGAGGTACATCCGAAAACATCGGTCACGGTTACTGTATAGTTCCCTGTGCTGAGATTATTATTTTGTGCTGCCAGCCAGCCGTTCGACCAGACATAAGCATACGGAGCTGTTCCTCCGTTAACCGAAACATCGATGCTGCCATCAGCTCCGCCGTTACAGGAAACATCGGCAGCAGTTGTTAGCGTTACGGTCGGACCCGTTGCATCCGGAACCGCTATCGTTGTGGTGGCCGTACAACCATTGGCATCGGTCACGGTAGCCGTATAAGAGCCTGCTGCAATGGACAACAAGTTCGCCGAAGAAGATCCTCCGGTTGACCAGCTGTAGGAATAGGGCGCAGTGCCATCAGCTGCAACAACGGTAGCAGATCCATCGGCTTGTCCGCAATGAGCAGTATTCGCACTTCCGCTCAGTGTCAGCAACAAGGGTTCGTTGATGGTAGCTGTTACAAATGAAGAACAACCGTTTGCATCGGTAACGGTGACTGTATAATTTCCTGCTGTGAGATTACTGCCGGAAGTACCGGATCCGCCGGCCGACCAAACGTAATTCAGCGGAGCAGTGCCACCCGTCACATCAATCGTAAGCGAGCCATCGGCTCCGCCATTACAACTAACGTCGGTGGACAGGAGAACAGACGCCACAGGACTATTGGCACTGGACACTGTAGTGCTTCCCTGAATAGTACAACCATTGGCATCGGTGACGGTGACCGAATAATTTCCGGGCGTGAGCGCACTGGCCGCAGCAGTCACATCTCCCGAATCCCATAAATAGGTATAACCCGGTGTGCCATCAGTAGCAGTAACGGTGGCCGTACCATTCGCACTTCCGCATGTAGCATCGGTTGTAACAAACGAAAGCTGCAATGCTGTTGGTTCGTTCACCGTTGCAGAAAGAACAGCAGTACATCCGAAATTATCAGTTACGGTTACCGTGTACGTACCGGCAGCAAGTCCTGAATTAGTAGACGTATTTCCACCATTCGACCAATTGTATGTGTATGGTGCTGCACCTCCGGCAACGCCAACATCGATACTTCCGTCGGCTCCGCCATTACAAGTTACATCTGTTGTCGCATTCAAAGAAACAACGGGGCCCGGGGCATCCGGAACATTCAGTGTAACTTCTGCTGTACAACCATTGGCATCGGTAACGGTGGCTGTATAAGAACCGGTTGTTACTCCGGTAAGATTCGCTGTTGAAGAAGATCCTGTTGACCAGGCATAACTATACGGAGCAGTTCCATCTGCTGCTACCACATCGGCCGAACCATCGGCTTGTCCGCAATGAGAAGTGTATGGAGTACCGCTCACTGTCAACAATAAAGGTTCGTTAATGATGGCGGTTACGGTAGATGAACAACCGTTATCATCGGTGACTGTTACCGTGTACGTGCCTGCAGTAAGACCGCTGCCCGATGTTCCGGTTCCGCCGGCCGACCATACATACGTTAACGGCGCAGTTCCTCCGCTTACATCGATAGTAAGCGAACCATCTGCTCCGCCATTACAACTAACGTCGGTGGACAGGAGAACAGATGCAGAAGGACCATTGGCACTCGGTACTGCAATCACATCCTGCATCGTACAACCATTGGCATCCGTTACCTCCACCGTATAACCGCCGCTGGTAAGATTATTGGCGACAGCTGCATTTCCGCCCGAAGGAATCCAGTTATACGTATAGCCCGGTGTTCCGCCATTGGCCACAACCGTAGCCGAACCATTTGCGGTGCCACAGGTGGCCGAAGTAGCAGAGAGCTGAAGTTGTATGATCGTAGGTTCAGCAACAGATCCGGATATCGTAGCCGTACATCCCGATGCATCTGTTACGGTTGCAGTGTAGGTACCGGCAGCAAGACCCGTTGCCGTTGTTCCCACAGCACCCGATGACCAGGCAATGTTGTAAGGCGCCACACCGCCATTGACGGTGACGGTGATGGTTCCATCCGCACCTCCGTTACAGGAAGCATCTGTTGTAGCTGACACAGCAATTACAGGGGGAGGATCATCAGCAATGACCAGCGATGCCGATTCTGTACATCCGTTCGCATCGGTAACCGTTACGGTATAGGTACCGGCTGTAACATTCTGTATCAGCTGGTTTACGGAACCATCGGACCATAAGAACGAATATCCGGGTGTACCACCGGCCGGTGTAAAATCTCCGCTTCCATCAGCCAGTCCGCAATGGGCTGTTGTGGTAGCGGGTGTCAGTGTAATAACGGGAGGTTCATTAACCGCAGCGACTAACGTTGACGTACATCCGTTATCGTCTGTTACAGTTACCGTATAAGAACCGGCTGCGAGTCCGGTGGCAGGATTAACACTTCCTCCTGACGACCAGCTATAGGAATACGGAGCCGATCCGGCCGAAACAGAAACATCGATGCTGCCGTCACTTCCGCCCGGGCAACTTACATCCGTTGTCGTGTTGAGTGTTACTGTTGGGCCGGGAGTATCACCTATCGTTGTGTTTCCTGTTGCCGTACAACCGTTGGCATCATTTACCACAACGGTATATAGACCGGCAGACAATCCGCTTGCGTTTGTTCCATTACCACCTGTGGGATTCCAGGCATAGGTATATCCGGGCGTGCCGCCATTCACAACAACAGAAGCAGAACCATCCGGATTCCCGCAAGTAGCATCTATGCCCGTTACATTCAACACCAATGGTGCAGGTTCGCTGATAGTGGCAGTGGATGTAGCCGTACAGCCATTCGCATCCGTAACCGTCACGGTGTATGTGCCTGTTGCGAGTCCGCCGGCAATATCAATAAGTGAACCGTTGCTCCATTGATAAGAATAGCCTGGTGTACCACCATTACCTGTTGCTGTCGCTGAACCATCACTGCTGCCATTGCACAGTGCATCTGAAGATGCGGAAATGGATGCCGTTACCGGTGTAGGTTCGTTAACAGTTCCTGTGGTCAACGCTGTACAACCATTCGCATCAGTAACCGTGACAGTATAGGTTCCCGCACCCAGACCATTTGCTGTTGCGGCATTGGCACCTGAACTCCATGCATACGTATATCCCGGAGTACCATCCCCTGCTATTGCTGTCAGTGAACCATCTGCGGCTCCATTACAGGAGGCATCTGTTACAGCAGATACCACGACCGTTAATGCAAGAGGCTCGGCGATTACTACAGAAGCTGCAGAAGTACATCCGGATCCATCTGTAACAACGATGGTATAGTTTCCGGCACTCAAACCGGAAGCCGTTGTACCATTACCACCGGAAGGAGACCAGGCATAGGTGATTGGAGCAGTACCGCCGGCAACCGAAACCGTGGCAGAGCCATTGTTCCCGCCATTACAGGTAACATCCGAGGATGCAGATATCGTAGCAGTCGGGCCACTTGAATTTGAAACAACCACATTTCCGATAGCTGTACAGCCACGGCTATCCGTTACCGTTACATTATAGCCGCCGGCTACGAGGCCACTTGCAGACGAATTCGTTCCTCCGGAAGGAGACCATTGATACGTATAAAGAGGGGTTCCTCCCAATACAGAAACGGAGGCTGTACCGTTTGCATTGCCGCAGCTAGACGCTGTAGAACTCATATTCAGCACTAGAGCTGAAGGAGCAGAAATAGCTACTGTCATGAAAGCCGTACACCCTTTCGAATCCGTGACCGTAACGGTATAAGCACCACCGGTAATGTTGTTCAATGTTGCGCCAGTGGCGCCGGTATTCCAGGCATATGTATAGCCGGGCGTACCTCCGTTTGCAATTACAGAAATACTTCCATCGTTGCTGTTACTGCAAGTAGCGTTAGTACTTCCGGTAGTAGAAAGGACCAACGCCACAGGTTGGGTAACAGTACCGGTAGTAGTAGCTGTACAACCACGGTTATCCGTTACCGTTACTGTATAATTTCCTGCCGGTAATCCTGAGGGATTGCTCCCGGATCCGGCCGGAGACCAAGCATAGGTATATCCTCCGGTACCACCCGAAACCACTACTGAGGCAGTACCATTGTTGCTGCCATTACAGGTGGAAGGAGTGGTGGTCATGCTGGCCGTGAAAGCCGCCGGTGCGGTGATCGTTACTGCTGCATTCGATGTACAGCCATTGTTGTCCGTCACCTGTACGGTATAGGTACCAGCCGCAAGGCCGCTGACTGTACTTGAACCGGCAATGTTGTTTTGTGAGAGTAATACGAGTCCCACAGAATTCATCCATACATAATCAAAAGGTCCGGTTCCTTGCCCCAAGGCAGTAGCCGTACCGTTGCTGGAATTCGGGCAAGTAGGGTTGGTGAAATTGATTACCGGCGCCTGGCAACAGGTCAATGCTGCAAAGAAATTCGTAACAGCATCCTGCGTACATGCGAGCGAACCCCATGACCCGGATTCTCCGTCACCAGTGGTATTTACATTCACATTCAGGCTGGCTCCCTGAATACAGCTACCAATCGGCAATGTCCGTACCGACCAGCAGAAGGTCCAGTCGCAGGAATTCGCGGCATTGTTATCACCAAAATTATTTCCGGGATTACCGTCAGTAACCCCATTGATATTTCCAAAATCTGACTCATAGTAAAAACCCGGACCGGTAACATTGCCCGTAGCAGAGCTCGTAATATTCGTGTTATACCAATTCCATGTTCCGTCGCCCGAACAATTCGTAGAGGAGAGGGGCGTAAACGTACTCATATCCCAGCCTGCACCAAAAGAAGGGATCACCCCATGCAACCAGTTGGCGGAAGTCTGATTGTAATCGGTAATTGTAAAACAAAAATTCACAAGCTGACCTGCATTGTATGTACCATTCACCGGAGGGGGATTAGCAGTTATATTACTCTGTATAACACATCCGGCGCAATCAAAGTTATTTTGAAGGGTAAGACTAAAATCACATTGATCGTTTATGTTTCCACCGCTCACCTGCAGATAATAGGTTCCTGATGTTAACGCACCGAAAGTGGTATTTAATGACCCTCCACTGCCAATGGCACAACCGCGTGGAATCAGATTCGCACAGGTGGTACCCTGATATAATCCTACGTTTGGCGTTGTCAATCCTCCTGAGATATTGATATTTAGGCTTGGCCCTGTTACATCAAAACGATACCAGACATCTGCAGCAGGACTGGCCATATTACCGGCGGGTTGACAACCCAACAACGAAGTGTAAGGAGAAGGTGCTGTTGCACAAAGGTTGGTGGTATTAAGCGTAGTTAATCCACCTACTCCACCCGGGCAAGCGGAAGGCACCGGCAACGTTCCCAAATTAATCGCTCCGGTACAGGCGTCGTTGGCAGGAGGAGGACCTCCATTGCAGGTAGTGGCACAAACACCCGAAGCACAAGGCACACATGAAATCTGAGCTGCCCATCCTGTGTACCGGCCGACTCCATCTGAAGTAAAACGCAGTGTGATACAACCACTGTTGGAGGTAATTAATCCCGGGCCAACATTTCCTGTATACGTTCCGATAAGCGGAGATGATGTATTGGGGCCGTCGTAAATGCGGAGATAGTCATAATTTGTTTCCAGATCGAAACTGGTAAACACGAGACGCACACATTGTCCGGCGACACCAGAACAAATGGTCTGCGTGATATTCTCATTATTGAAATAATCTCCTGCACCACCATTGCTGTCATAGAATGTTCCGCTGCAGGCATTGATCGTACCTGCGCTCATGTTATAGGTTTGCGCAGATACTTTGCTCCACAATAAAAAGAAGAAACTCGAAAGAAAGAGTACACGTCTTAGCATAGGCAAGAAGTATAATTCAAGAATTGAAGACAGATCAGAAAGTGACCTTTTTCAACTTTTGCATTGTTTTGGTTGTCAGGTTTTTTTGCAGGATAAATATAAATTAATAAAATGGATATCCAATGGTAAACAATTCATAATTTAGGGTGAATTACCACTATCTGAGCGTGAATAATCCGAAAATAAGGCCGGTTTCAACAATAAAACACATTGGGTAAGGCCAACACTGAGGCCGGAAATTTTGTATTTATCAGAGAAAAGCCCAACTTTACCTGTGTTTTACTCATATTTGAAATCCGCATTCCTGTGTTTGACAGCGCCCTTGATTTTCTCCTGCGGAGAGCACAGGAAGCCTTCGGAAAATGTAGCTCAACCTGGCAGATCACCAGCTGAATCGGTTGTAGCTCCGGTGCAGGTGCGCATTTATCAGGTCAGTCAAGCTTCATTTCCGGAAGGATATTACCAGGTTTTCGGGCTCTATATCGACAACCATACACCGGATTCGCTTTGTACTATCCATGGAAGGCTGGTCTATTGCGGGGAAAAAGGTGATACGCTGGCTTTCATCGATTTTAAACCTGAGGGAACCTGCAATACGAATGTAACACTCATTGCTGGTAAGGATACGGCTTATAGTCAGGAAAATTTCAATATACGTCCGGATGAAGAAACGCTGGAATCTGTATCCTTCTCGTTGAAAGACGGCATGCAGTTACATGATGAACTGAACTCCATGCCCGATCGTTTTTCCTGTTTATGGTTTCCGGAAAAACCCTGAATTCAGCTGAGTTTTTCGGTTAAAAGTTTCATTTCAACACGGGCAGCGATCTTCTCGTAAATGATATTGTAAACAGCCTCACAAATGGGCATATCCACCTTCAGCTTTTTATTGATCTCATGCACACACGCTACAGCATAATATCCTTCAGCTACCATATTCATCTCCAGCTGCGCACTCTTCACCGAATATCCTTTACCCAGCATTGAACCGAACGTGCGGTTTCGGCTGAACTGAGAATAAGCGGTAACGAGCAAATCACCAAGGTAGGCGCTGTCGTTGATATCGCGACTGAGCGGCTGCACAGCATCCACAAACCGTTTAATCTCCCGGATGGCATTAGAGATCAGTACCGCCTGAAAATTATCTCCATAGCCGAGACCGTGACAGATTCCACTTGCAATAGCCATTACATTTTTCAGCACCGCTGCGTATTCAGTACCGAAAATATCATCCGACCGAACAGTTCGTATATACCTGCACGTTAGTAGCGCCGCCATGTGTGCTGCTGTGGAAGAATCGGGACAGGCAACCGTCAGATAACTCAGCTTTTCCATGGCCACTTCCTCGGCGTGACAAGGCCCTGAAATAACACCGATGCGATTGAATGGTATTTTGAACTCATAATGCATGTAATCCCCAACTATCATGTTGAATTCAGGGACAATGCCTTTGATAGCCGAAAAGACCGATTTTCCGGTAAAATCATCCGAAGACAGGGGATTCAAGGCAGTTTTCAGAAAAGCAGCCGGCACAGCGAGAACAACTACCGGTGCTGAAGATAATACGGATTTAAGATCAGAAGATGGCGTAACTTTCTGTAAATCAATATCTACATCACTCAGATAATTAGGGTTATGCCGGTATTGACGGATAAATTCAACACTTTCTTCGTTCCTTATCCACCAATATACATGATCAGCATGGTTGGATAAAATCTTCACCAATGCCGTGGCCCAACTACCTCCTCCCAATACACATACGGATGTCATGCCACTAAAATAGACCAAAAAAACAAATCTCCCCTGCAAGCCGGCAAAGGGAGATTGTATGGGGTAAAAAGGGGAAGGGGATCAGCTGCCTGATTTACTCTTCAATTTCTGTAATACCTGTTCGGCTGTGGTACGCTTGAAAACGCAGGCATTGCACCCGGCATTCATCAACGCCTTGACCCGCACTGTATCATCACCTGACAACATACCGATAATTTTCAATGACGGATAATGAACGCGGGCAAACTGAATCAGTGAAAAAATTGCAACTCCTGGCATATCCGCGTCAATCAACAACACATCCGGTCGTGCAGACGTCAGCTGTTCAACAAACCGGGCAGCGCCGGTATGTACGCCAATACAGTTCAATTCCGGATCTGTATCGATCAACATCTCCAGCATATTGCGGATGTTCTGTTTCTCCACGAATGCCAGAACCCGTAAAGCGGACTCTTGAGTGGTGTGTATCATTGATTTTTTTAGTTGTAACAATGCTATTGACAAATTATTGCGCAGATGGTTATCGTTCGTATGCGAGTCTTAATCCGGTAATCCTTTTCATGTGAACGATTAACAATTGGCAGGCCAAACCAATAAATCTTACAACCATAAAACAAGGGCGTCTTACACACCGTGCGGTGATTACTATCGTGCAAATGGCCGTTCTTATCGTGAAAAAGGTCTGGTCGGTCGGGCCCCGTAATTATAAAACAGCCGCAAAACGATAAAACCTTACACTATTTAAAGAAATATTTATTCTTTAACCGTCAAACCACTGATGAAAAAATAAAATATTATATTTTCACCTGTCCAAATCTTACCTATCATGAAAATACTTAAAAAGATCCTGCTGGTTGCACTGTTAATGGTGGCCATCGCAGCTGTTATCGGTTTTTTACTGTCTTCAAAGATTAGCCTTGAAAGGAGTCTTGTTTTAAAAGCATCTCCTTCGGTGGTCTTTAATCAGATCAACACATTAAAAAACTGGGAAGGTTGGAGTCCATGGTATAAAATGGATCCGAATCAAAAAGTGGATTACAATGAAATCGCTACCGGCGTTGGGGCTTCTTATCACTGGAAAGGTGAAAAAACGATGGAAGGAAGGATGACCATCACGGAATCCAAAGCCAATGAACTCATCACTACTAAACTGGAGTTTGCCGGTGAAGATCAGCCTGCTTCCAGCAGTTTCATCCTGACACCGGAAGGAGAAGGAACCAAAGTCGTTTGGAACTTCAACTCAGAAGCAGGAGGCAATCCCTTTGGAAGAATATTCTGGTTCACTGCCGGCAAGGCCATGATCGGACAATCATTTGAACAGGGACTGGCGGATCTCAACAAGCTCACAGAAAACATGAAAGCTGAAGAGACAGCCGGAAACATCAAAGTAGAAGTGCGTGCGATGAACGAAATGAACTATCTCTTCATTCACGATAGTGCGAGCATCGCTACCATCAGTCAGAAGTTAGGTGCAGGCTATGGTCGCATTATGACGTCTATGGAGAAGCAGGGTCTCAAGCAGAGTGCATCTCCGTTTGCCATTTACTATACTGAATCAGAAACCAACTGGGACCTCGACATCTGCATTCCTGTTGACAAAGCAGGCAAAGCAGAAGGAGATATTAAACCGGGACTTTATAAAGGCGGCAACATGGTAGTTGCTTCCTTCTATGGATCATATGATCAAACACCTGCCGGACACATCGCGGCTGATGAGTTCATCAAGAAGAATGCGAAGAAAGTGATAGGTGCGCCCTGGGAGATTTATGTGACTGACCCCATGGTTGAGAAAGACCCGAAGAAGTGGCTTACTGAAATCTGCTATCCCGTGGAGTAAGTATAATTGAATTTCAAAAACAAAAGCCTGTCACCGTGTGACGGGCTTTTGTTTTTTTGACCGTTATCGCTTGACAGTTGTCAGTTTGCAGTTGACAGTTGATAGTTGACAGTTGACAGTTGTCAGTTTGCAGTGAAGAGTTGACAGTTGTCTGTTGTCTGTTTGCAGTTGTCTGTTTGCAGTTGAGAGTTATCGGTGTTCAGTTATCGGTGTTCAGTTTATTGTTTATGATTGGCAGTTATTATCTGAGATTTGTTTAGTTGTTGCAGTTGATAGGATATTCTGTTCTATGGGAGAAAGAAACTATGTGATCCACTGAGGGTTGCCTGGTAACATTTGTTACGTATAACGACCGGGCTATCCGCAAGAGTGTATTTGCTTAATTGAAAACAAGCTAGTTGAGACTTTGGTAATATTTGATACAGTTATGCGGAAAGTACCGCCATAAGTTTGCACCCGCAAATACTGAATCATCCGATGCACTTCAAACGTAACTTATTACTAATACTTCTGCTGTGGCCGGCTATTGTCTTTAGTCAGGACACCATTAAAATAACCAGAGCAGACGCTTTGGCGAATATGCAGAAAGGAAATTATCAGTTAAAAGTTAATCGCGAGCAGGAATTATCTGCGCGGGCGGATTATCGTCAATCCCTGGCGACATTTCTTCCATCTGTATCAGCATCTCATACCGCAATGCTGACCACCAATCCTTTAATGTCATTTGGATTCAAGCTAAATCAGGAAATTGTTGGGCAAGCCGATTTCAATCCTGCCTTGCTGAACGATCCGGATGGGATCCGTGATTACATGACGAAGGTGGAAGTAATGCAACCTTTGATAAACCTGGATGGAATGTATGGTCGGTCCGCTGCGAAATCACAATGGGAAGCTTATCAACTGCAGTCGGCAAGAACCCGCCAGGCGTATGAAATGCAAACTGAACAGGCTTATCTTCAATTACAACTATCCTATAAAGCACTGTCCGTACTTTCCAATGCACGAAAAACAGCAAGGGAAAATCAACAACTCGGAGAAAACTTCCTGAAACAAGGATATCTTCAGCAAGCCGATCTCCTGGCCATTCAAATCCGTGTACAGGAAACAGAGCAACAATATACAGAAGCACTTTCCAATGTCCGTAATGCTTCCGATCATCTGCGTTTTTTAATGGGCGGAGAAAAAAACGGGAAGATCTATTTTCCTACAGATAACAGCGATACACTTGTGAATCCTTTACCGGAAGAAACTTCATTGAATGAAAACCGGGCCGACCTCCGTGCATATGCACTGGCTGAGAGTGCCTGGAAAAACATACTTCGGAAAGAGAAGGGGGCACTCCTGCCGCGATTAAATGCATTCGGCTGGTATGAACTGCATGACGATGAAATTTTCGGCTCAGCAGCAAACGGCTATCTGCTCGGAGCCAGTTTATCCTGGAAAATTTTTGATGGTTTCAGCTCATGGGGTAAAGTTGAAAAAGCGAAAGCCGAATATCATAAGGCCAGCCTTGAGCATGAACAATATACTGCGCAATGTCAACTTGAATTACACAAAGCACAACGTGCGCTCAACGATGCAGCAGATGCTGTTAAACTGGCACGTTTGTCTTTCCAGCAGTCGCAGGAGGCTTATCGTATCCGTCAGAACAGATTCCGTCAGGGTCTTGAAAAAGTCACCGATCTGCTCATGGCAGAAACAATGGCTGCTGTAAAAGAACTTGAAATGCAGCAAGCCTATTTCAAATATCAGGTCAGCTCCCTTTATGTAACCTTCTTATCGAAATAATCCGACATGAAATATACGTTCCACCTTCTCTCCATTATTGGTCTGCTCTCGTTTGGCGCGTGCAGCCATGAAAATCAAACTTCGAAAAGCGATGATAAACCCATTGCTGTTAAAACGGCCACCGCTTCTGCTGATCCACAGCAACATCTGATTTCTGCCAGTGGTAAAATTGAAGCCATACACAGTGCAAACATCAGCACCCGCATGATGGGATTTGTCGGCGCAATTCATGTATCTACCGGACAAAAAGTTGCGAAGGGAACCTTATTGCTGACGATAAAAAGTGAAGATCTGGACGCAAAGCTTTTACAGGTCAACGCTTCCATCAGTGAAGCCAACGCGGCTGTCAATAATGCCCGGAGGGACTTTGAACGATTCACGACATTATTCGCTCAGCAAAGTGCGACGCAAAAAGAGCTCGATGATATGACCACCCGTTATGAAATGGCGAAAGCACATCTTGAAACAGCTCAACAAATGAAAAACGAAGTGTTGGCGCAATTTCAATACACTTCGCTGCGTGCTCCTTTCACCGGCACCATCACCAATACATTCGTAAAAACAGGTGACCTCGCTAATCCGGGTATGCCACTTGTAACCATTGAAACACCTGGTGAAACCGAAGTAACCGCCATGGTGGCAGAAAGCGATATTACTGCCGTGAAAGAAGGGATGCCCGCTACCATCACCATAAAAAACAGTCATCTCACATTGAAAGGAAAGGTGCGTGAAGTCAGTTTATCTGCAAAAAATACCGGCGGACAATATCTCGTAAAAATCACACCCGATAAAACTCCGGCAGAAGTATTGCCCGGTATGTTTGTGAATGTTCAGCTGACTTCATCTGCTCCTGTGAAACAAAGTAATGGTCGGCTTATGATCCCGACAAGCTCATTGATTGAAGAAGGACAACTCACAGGTGTTTACACGATCGGCGAAGGTGCCGTGGCTGTATTACGCTGGATTCGCACCGGCGAAACCAATGGTGATCAGACAGAAGTATTATCCGGATTAAGTGACGGCGAACAATACATCCTATCTGCAGAAGGAAGACTCTTCAATGGCAGTAAAGTAACGGTTCAATAACACGCATTCAACTAGCAATAACAACAGCTATGCAGGAAGGAATATCGGGCCGTATTGCTCAGGCCTTTATCAACTCGAAATTAACGATTCTATTGATGGTCGCACTGATGGCCATCGGGGTCTATAGTTCGTTCTTGATTCCGAGAGAAGAAGAACCACAAATTATCGTTCCCATGGCAGATGTACTGGTGGGTTATCCCGGTGCATCACCAGCTGAAGTGGAAAACCGGGTCGTACGTCCTTTGGAGAAAATTATCGGAAACATAAAAGGTGTAGAGCATGTGTATTCAATGTCGATGAACGGTCAGGCCATGCTGATTGTTCAGTTCGTAGTAGGAGAAGACATCGAACGATCGTATGTAAAACTCTACGATGAGCTGATGAAAAACGAACGTATGTTTCCACCGGGTGTTATGAAGCCCATGGTGAAAACCCGTTCGATTGATGACGTGCCGATGCTGGGACTTACCTTATGGAGTGAAAAATATAACGACTACCAGCTCCGTCAGATTGCTGATGCATTGAGTTCTGAAATCAAGAAGACAAAGGATGTAGCTGCAACGAAAGTCGTAGGTGGCAGAAACCGGGTTGTGCGCGTGCTGGTTGACAAAGACCGCATGGCTGAAAACGGGGTCGATGCATTGGGTATCATCCAGATGATTCAGGCCGGCAATGCTCAGTCACAAACCGGAGCAATGGTCCAAAACGATCAGGAATTTCTGGTGACTACCGGTAACTTCCTTTCCTCACGTGAAGATGTTGGCAACCTTGTAGTCGGTGTAAATCATCAGCTGCCGGTTTATCTCAAACAGGTGGCGACCATTACGGATGGTCCGGCCAGTCCGGCCAGTTATGTGAGCTTCGGGTACGGAAATTTTTCTGAAAACCGAAAGGCACACCCGGGAGAATATCCTGCGGTCACCATCTCTATCGCGAAAGTGAAAGGAGCTGACGCGATGAAAATTTCTGAAAAAATTCTCGGACAAGTCGATCAACTGAAAGCCCGCCTGATTCCTTCTGATGTACACGTAGAAGTTACACGCAACTATGGAGAAACGGCATCGCATAAAGTAAGCGAATTGTTGATGCATCTTGGCATCGCCATCATAGCAGTTACTGTACTGGTGATGCTGGCCATGGGCTGGAGAGGCGGACTCGTAGTGTTTTTCTCTGTACCGCTCACCTTTGCGCTCACCCTCTTTAGTTATTATCTGCTGGGTTATACCCTCAACCGCATTACGCTCTTCGCTTTGGTGTTTGTGGTTGGTATTGTGGTAGATGACAGTATCATCATTGCCGAAAACATGCACCGGCACTTTAAAATGAAAAAACTTCCGTTCAGGCAGGCTGCGCTGTTTGCCGTGAATGAAGTGGGGAATCCTACTATTCTTGCCACCTTCACGGTAATAGCCGCCATCCTTCCGATGGCCTTTGTAAGCGGAATGATGGGACCTTACATGAGTCCGATGCCCATTGGTGCTTCTATTGCCATGATGCTCTCCCTCTTTGTAGCACTCACGGTAACGCCTTACCTTGGTTTCCATTTGCTTCGCGAAAAGGAAAAGCATGAAGAGAATGGTCATCATGGTCCGGAATCCAGCTGGATTTACAAGCTCTACAATAAATTCGAAAAGCCATTGCTTGATCATTCCCGTAAACGCTGGACTTTATTGGGCATTACGGTTGTGCTGCTCATGGGTTCGATGTGGATGTTCATGAACCGCTCTGTAGCTGTGAAGATGTTGCCTTTCGACAACAAAAACGAGTTCCAGATTGTAATTGATATGCCGGAAGGGAGCACCCTGGAAAGAACCAATGCCGTTACCAGAGAAATCGCACAATATCTACGCACCAAACCTGAAGTAGTCAACTACCAGTGTTATACGGGAATCTCTGCGCCGATTACTTTCAACGGGTTGGTACGTCACTATGATTTACGCAGTGGCAGTAATGTGGCCGATATTCAGGTGAATCTCCTCCATAAAGAAGAGCGATCCCTGCAAAGTCATGAAATTGCCAAATCGGTAAGAGCAGAAGTTCAGAAAATCGGACGTAAATATCAGGCCAATGTTAAAGTAGTGGAAGTGCCTCCCGGCCCCCCGGTGTTGTCGACGCTTGTTGCAGAAGTGTATGGTCCTGATTATAACAAACAGATTGCCGTTGCCGACTCTGTACGCACTATTCTGCAGAACACATCCGATGTTGTGGATATTGACTGGATGGTTGAAGCCGACCAGACAGAATACAGGATGGACGTAGATAAAGAAAAAGCCATGCTCAACGGTATTGTGCCTCAACAAATCACCAGCACGTTCACCACCTTGCTGCATGAATATCCTGTTTCGCATCTTTACGATGAGCGTGCGGAAGAACCAGTGGGCATTGTACTTGCGCTCAATGATCGTGAAAAAGCGACACCATACGATTTAGGGCAATTAAAGATCAAATCCATGCAGGGTAATACCATACCTGTAAGTGATCTGGTAACGATTCGTCGGGACACCCTGCAGAAAACCATTCATCATAAAGATCAGAAACGCGTTGTGTATGTCACAGCAGACATGGCCGGAGATCTGGAAAGTCCGGTCTATGCGATTCTTGGCATGACCGATCAACTCAACTCCATACAACTGCCAAAAGGATACAGCATGAGTGAACTCTACATGCAGCAACCTGAAAACGAATCCGACTTCACCGTGAAATGGGATGGTGAATGGCAGGTAACACTCGAAGTATTCCGTGATCTTGGTGCAGCGTTCCTGGTGGTGATCATCATCATCTACATGCTTATTGTAGGCTGGTTCCAGAATTTCAAAACACCGGTTGTAATGATGGTAGCTATTCCACTCTCATTAATCGGTATCGTACTTGGACATTGGATACTCGGTGCTTTCTTTACCGCTACCTCCTTCATCGGCATGATCGCACTGGCGGGAGTGATGGTACGAAACTCTGTACTCATCATCGACTTTATCGAGATCCGTTTAAAAGAAGGTATTCCGCTGAAGCAAGCCATCATTGATGCAGGGGCAGTCCGCACTACACCGATACTGCTCACCACCGGAGCTGTGGTAATCGGGGCTTCCATCATTCTCTTTGATCCGATATTCCAGGGGTTGGCCATATCGCTTGTGGCAGGTGCCATTGTCTCTACCCTTCTTACACTCGTTATAGTTCCATTGATCTATTATATGAGTGAGAAGAAGAAATACCCGGAAATCTAAACAATTGAAAATCTCCATATCATTCACTTCACCATGATACTACTTGTTATTACTGCCATACACGAATTCCAAAAAGACATTCGTAAAATGCTGCGACAATCGGGGGTAACCAGTTACAGCTATTATCCGGTAACCGGACATAAAGACGACGATGCACAATCCAACAGCGATAACTGGTTTGCCGGCGGACCACTTGAAAGCGACAGTGTGATGTTTCAGGTATTCACCAATCCAGAAAACGGAGATACGATGATGCAACTGGCACGGACTTTCAACGACCAACAGGAGACGATCAACCATATTCACATAATAAAACTTGCCGTAACCGATGTCGTGTGAACAGGATAAAAAAAGAGAACAGATCATTCGTGCTATAGCCGGTGTCATGATTCTGCTGAGCATAACGCTATCCGTATTAATTCACCCCAACTGGATATTTCTTACTGCTTTTGTTGGCTTAAACCTGCTTCAGTCGGCCTTTACCAAATGGTGTCTGATGGATGATATTCTGAAAAAGGTAATGAAGGGTTGAGAGTTGAGGAAGAAGAGAGGAATAGTTGACAGTTTTCGGTTATCAGTTGACAGTTGAACGTTGCTAGTCGGGACTTCAATGGTGTCGTGGGGAACGCGGATGAAGCTGATATAGCCGATGATCGCAGATTGGGCCGCAGATTTGGGCCGCAGATTTGTTATGAGAATTAAGATGAGTTATGATTTGAATTTGTCATCATAGATTTTGATCATTGCTCTGACAGGTGGTTAAAATGGGAACGCGGATGACGCTGATTTAGCCGATGATCGCGGATTAGGCCGCGGATGGGAGCCGCGAAAATTTGTTATGAGAATTAAGATGAGTTATGATT
>WBZP01000152.1_pt1 | contig 100404 bp, 84 predicted proteins | sample 5204301 | NCBI WGS metagenome assembly WBZP01 (sample SAMN12412401, study PRJNA552823) | activated sludge metagenome | isolation source: activated sludge from nitrification reactor of wastewater treatment plant... | place: USA: Pennsylvania | collected 2017 | reverse complement strand
CAGTCCCACGAAGGTCGCATCGAGCTGAGCCCGCACCTTGGCCGAGATCCGCTCTTTCTTGCGAAAGAACTGCGCATCCGCCACAAGAGCGGCCTCTTCATCGGTCAAAGCGAGCGGGAGCGTCATGCGTAGCGATCACGGCGGAGCAGGTGAATGGTGATGGGTTATTTCTGACGCATTTCAAACTGCGAGACCGCCAGATCATAGTGGCATCGGCAATCGGCACAACGGATCAGCACCCGGTCTTCAAACACATCCATTTCGCGCAAGGACAGAGCCGGTCGATGGGCCGTAATACAGGTGGCGAGTTTCGCCAGCCCCTCGGCTGCTTCGACCTCTGCGGAAGCCTGACTATCAGCCTCACCCTGCGCCGCCGACAGCTGCGCGACCACCGAGGCGCATTGCAGATGATGCGCGGACCGGCAGGAGCTGCACAGCAGCACGACCGTGCGGTCGTCGGCGATCCGTTTCACCGAGACACAAAGCGGATGGACCGACCAGCATTGCTGAAGAAACGCGCCGCTTCGAATCACCTGGGCCATTGTCTATCTATCCCCTTGCCTGCGCCTCTCCCTTTGCCGAAGAGGCGAGGTGTACGGCCCTTGCGAGAATCGCACGACAGGCGCGACTCGCTCCGAGGACCCGTCCCGCTTGTCTCGCCAGTCTCGCGCGTCTCGCACGAGGACGATGCGAGAACGATGCTGGCGGACGTTTTCAGCATCCTGCTAGAGCTTCCACAAAGCGAACATCACGAGAATACCGACCAGATAGGGGATCACACAAGAATAGAACAGCACAGATTTCGCCCGCTCCGGGGAAACCTGACGCGCGAGCTGTTCTTTGTAGACGAACTCGTAGGAGAGGATCAGCACGGTCAACGTGAGCGCCAGTGTGCGGCTTGTCCGCGGCCAGGTGTATGCCCCGCTGATGACGAAGTTGGCTGTAAAGAACCCGGCAAAAACCAGGACCAGCGGGGCTAGCGCTAACCGAATCGCTTCAGAGAAAAAGGTATGCCACTCGATACGGGAAGGAGCTTGATTGGACGGAGAGTTGGAGGTCACGACCCGACGGCAGCCGGAGTCTCGTCCTTCGCGGGCGAAGGAGAGGGGGTGCCCTCTTGAGCCGCGCGGCAAGCCTTGCACACGCGCGGGCGGGCTTTCAGAAACGACACCTTGCCGCTGGCGAGACAGCTATAGTGGACGAACTCGTCGCAGAGCGCACAACGGGACCAGCCGCCGGTGAAGAAGGTCTTGTTCCGATAGAGCCCTTCGTTGCACACCTTGCAGTTCCTGGGCTCGATCCCCAGCAACATCGGCTCCCAATCTCCGCCGCCTTTTCGAATACTCATAGTGGTGGAAGTATAGCGAAGCCCTCAGAGGAAAAACAAGCAAGGACTAGCTTACCGACTCGTGACTCGTGAAACCCAATACCCAGGCTTGCGCTTCAAATGCATCACCGCCGCCACAAAGATAGTCTCGCCTTCAATGGTATAGATCACACCATAGGGATACCGTTGGAGAAGCTACCGTCGGAAGCGCCCCTTCAGACGACGCCAGACGGTAGGATGTTGCTGAAGCTGGCCGAAGGCCGATTCAATCGCATGCAGGAATTCTTGCCCCAGTCCCTCACGACACTCTTCATAGAACGCTGCGGCCTGACTGATTTCCTGTTTGGCCGCAAGATCGAGGCGAATTCTCAACGAAGCAGTTCCTTACGGATATCCCGCAACGCCTTTGTTGCGGACACAGTCTTCGTTCCTTTCCGTTTCCATGCCGCGAAACGTTTCTCTGCCTCTGTGACCCATGCTTCGTCTACTGCCGTAAGAGGCTCACCTGTCATCTCGACGAGCAAACGCTCAGCCAACCGCTCACGTTCCGTCGCAGGAAGGGTACGCGCTTGTTTTTCCAAAGCTAATGCACGTGCGGTCATCGGCAGCCTCCGTATCTCATGCATTCATATGCTGCAGAAACTCTACAAGGTTCAGTTTGATCCATGCAACTTCGAAAGCGACAGGTGTAACCCGTCCTATTGCCTCCCAGCTCATTCCAACCCAAGCTTCTGGTAGTTTTTTCAGCGCACCAGCCGCATATTCATCACACCACGATTCCTCCGTAGGACTCCCATGTCCTTCAAGCTTGCCTCCTTTAAGTTGTTCGCAATAGACGGCATGAGCAATTTCATGAAACAAAAGATAGAAGGCATAGCGCTTTGCGCTTTCTGGAGACCAGACTATGAGGCCGGTTTCTCGATCAATCTTTCCGCCAAAATAGTCTATCGTGCGTTGGTAGGTTTTCTTCGCGGAAAGCAGCCGGGACCTATTATTCTTGAGGCAAAAATTTATTCTAATTTCGTACCGCCCCCCTCGTTGAACGATACGACCTTCTTGTGTTGTCTTTGTGTTGCATCCGAAACGAATACCCATGATCACGGCCAGCGACGATGGAGAAACTATGCCGCTAAGTATAGCGAGATCAATCCTCGACAATGGGTAAACATAATCTGGACTTATCTTATCGTAGGATACCTTCATTCTGTGTGTCAGCTTCAGAGAAAGAAGTTGCGCCTTGCCATCATGCATAGCCCGCACCTTATTTGAGTGAGAGCTATGGAGACAGATTGTACCAAGGTTAACCGACATCCCCCCTTTTATCCCTCATTTTCTTCAGGAACAGCCCCGTGATTGATTCCACCGCGCCCATTGAGCGAGCACCGCCCTTGATTTCAGTATTAGATTATCCCGGGCGCGCGCTCAGGGAGCGAGGAAACAATTACGAGCGACCGACCCTTCCTCCGTTTGACACCCCCCAGGCCATTTGTTACTCTCCGAAAAATACAGAGCCGGTCGCGACCAACCTCTTTTTATCTCTATGAACATTAAGGACTATCTCGAACAAAAGCGGATCGCGGTGGATCGCTTCCTGGATGAAGTCAGCCCCCCGGCCACGACGCCGCCGACGACGTTGCACGAGAGCATGCGCTATAGCCTCATGGCGGGCGGGAAGCGGGTGCGGCCGATTCTGACGATCGCCGCGGCAGAAGCCTTGGGGACCACCCCCCCGGGATTGATGGCCGTCGCCTGCTCGCTGGAATTCATCCATACCTATTCGCTCATCCACGACGACCTGCCCTCAATGGACAACGACGACTTCCGCCGCGGGAAGCCGACGAATCACAAAGTCTACGGCGAAGCGATGGCAATCCTGGCCGGGGATGCGTTGCTGACGATGGCCTTCGATCTCTGCAGCCGGCCCGATCTGATGAAGGGCTGCGATCCCGTACGGCAGGTCCGCTTGATTCAGGAACTGGCCTACGGCTCCGGCAACGTGGGCATGGTCGGCGGCCAGGTCTTCGACATTCAAGCGGAGAATAAAGACATCGATCTCCCGACGCTGCAGAATATTCACAAACACAAAACTGGCATGTTGATGCGCGCGGCTGTGCGGATGGGTGCGATCGCCGCCGGAGCGACCGATCGGCAGCTCGACGACATGACAGGGTACGCCGAAGATATCGGCCTGGCCTTCCAGATCGCCGACGATGTCCTGAACGTGACCGGCACCCGCGAAGAACTTGGCAAAAACCCCAACACGGACGCCGAGCGCGGCAAGAAAACCTATCCGACGTTTTACGGCGTGGACGGGGCCAAGAAGCTGGCTGACGACTGCGTCGCACGCGCGATCAATCGGCTGTCATCCTTCGGCCCGTCGGCCGATCCGCTCCGCGAGATCGCGCGATATATCACCTCCCGGAAGAATTGACCGTCGTTCGTGAAACGTCTCTCGTGAAGCGCATGATCGCTAATTCCGACAAACAATCCCTGCGTTTCACGCTTCACGTTTCACGCTTCACGTCTTCGCAATGAAAGCTCTCGTCACAGGCGCAACCGGATTCGTCGGCGCGGCGGTCGTCCGCGCGTTAATCAAGACCGGCATCGAGGTCCGTGTACTGGCCCGCCGCGACAGCGACTTCTCCAATCTGCAGCAATTTAAGATCGACGGCGCCTATGGCGACCTGCGTGACAAGGAATCGCTGCGCAAGGCCCTCGCCGGCTGCGGGCAGCTGTACCACGTCGCCGCGCACTACGCCCTCTGGGCCAGAAATCCGGCCATCTTCTACGATGTGAATGTGACCGGCACGAAGAACCTGATGGAAGCCGCGCGGGACGTCGGTACGAAACGCATCGTCTATTGCAGCACCATCGGCGCCATCGGACTGCCTCCCGGCGGCGGATTGGGCACCGAGGAGACCCCGGTATCGCTCGAACAAATGGCCGGCCACTACAAACGGTCAAAATATCTGGCCGAGCAGGAAGTGCTGGCGCTGGCCAAGCAGGGGCTGCCAGTCGTGATCGTCAATCCCAGCGCGCCGGTCGGCGAAGGCGATGTGAAACCGACTCCCACCGGGCAGATGATCGTGGACTTCATGAAAGGCCGGATGCCGGCCTATATTGAAACGGGCATGAACATCGTCGATGTCGACGACGTGGCCGCCGGCCATCTGCTGGCCATGGAGAAGGGACGGATCGGCGAACGCTACATTCTCGGCACGAAAAATCTGATGCTGCGGGACATCTTCGAGATCCTGAGCCGCTTGACCGGCGTCAACATGCCGTCGGTGAAACTCCCGCGTGAACTCATCCTGCCCCTCGCCTATATGAACCTGGCCTTTTCCTGGGTCACCGGCATCCCCCCGCGTATTCCGCTGGAAGGGGTGAAGATGGCCAAATACAAGATGCACTACGATTGCAGCAAGGCGATCCGGGAACTCGGGATCCCGCAAACACCGCCGGAAGTCGCGCTCGAAAAAGCGGTCCGTTGGTTCCGCGATCACCATTACGCGTGAGGCTCCTCCACTGTGGAGTACGTCGCCCTCTTTTTCAAAACCATCCTCTTTCGGCCCTACGTCTTCGTCTTCCTGGCGGCCTTTCTTTTTGCCGCGATCCAACTGATCGGCTGGCCCCGCACCTGGCGATTCTGGCTGATCAGCTGGGGCACGGCCTTCGCCTGCGAGTACTCCTCGACGCGCAACGGCATTCCCTTCGGCTGGTATCACTACAACGGCTCGACGATCGGACAGGAACTGTACTTCTCCAATATCCCGTTCATGGATTCGATCTCGTTCAGCTTTCTGCTCTATGCCGCCTATTGCGTCGCCCTCGGCCTCTTGCTGCCGATCGATCGTACGGCCGCCTCCACGCTTCCTCTCAGATCCCTGCGCCTCGACATCAATACGCGCACAAGCTGGCGCCTCTGGATTCTGACAGCCCTGCTCTTCGCGTTCATCGACATGGTCATCGATCCGGTCGCGCTCCGCGGCGATCGCTGGTTCCTCGGCAAAATCTACTTCTACCCCGACCCCGGCTGGCACTTCGGGGTGCCCTTCGCCAATTATTGCGGATGGGCCGTCGTCGGCCTGATTTCCCTCGCGATCTATGTTCCGCTCGACCGCCGGTTGCCCGCGCTGAACGCTCTCCCTTCAACCACCACCTCGCTCCGGATTCTTCTTGGCGTCGGTCTCTATTATGGAGTGCTGGCCTTCAACCTCGGGATGACCTTCTGGATCGGCGAGTCCTTCATGGGCCTGAGCGGCCTGCTCATGCATCTACCGGTGTTGATCTTGCTCGCCTCGCGCCTGGTCGAGACCTCGCGACACCCGGTCGCCTTGTAGTCGTTGGCAATTCGTCGGAAGACTTTGTATAGTGACTGGCGCGTATGAAAGCCAAACTCATCGGCGGCATTATCATCCTGATCGTGGGCGGACTGGCCTTGCTGGGCTGGTTCGGCTATCAATCCTTCACGACCGGATTCAGCGCCAAAGCCGAGCCCAATCCGCTTGAAGTCTTACTGGCGCGGCAGGTCCGCTATCTGGCCATTCCGCTTGAGCACCGCAACAAGCCGAATCCTGTGCCGGTCACCCCGGACGTGGTGCAGGATGGATTGGCCCACTTTGCCGACCACTGCGCCACTTGCCACGCAAACGACGGCAGCGGCCAAACGCCGATCGGCAAGAATGTCTATCCGAAAGCGCCGGATCTGCGCGAATCACCGACCCAGACCATGTCGGACGGCGAACTCTTCTGGGTGATTCATAACGGGATTCGTTTTACCGCCATGCCGGCCTGGGGCGAAGGCGACCCGGAGCAGGATTTGGATAGCTGGAAGCTGGTGCATTTCATTCGCCATTTGCCCAAACTCACACCTCAGGAACTGGACACGATGAAGTCGCTGAATCCGAAGTCCCAGCATGCGGCGGACGAGGAAGCGGCCTTCGATAAATTTCTTCAAGGCGATGACTCGGCTGCCACGACAGCAGGGTCCGGTCATCATCATTAATACTGTTCATAAGGAGCTGGCGCCGACCATGGTACGACACCTTCTATTGGCCTTTGCACTCGTGTTCATCTCCTCAGCCGCCTGGGCCCACGGTTCGGGCCAGCATGTGCTGGGCACCGTCACGGCGATCGACGGTACCCACATCGAAGTCAAAACTCCCAAGGGGAAAGTGGTCTCGGTGACACTGACCAAACAAACCCACTTCAAGGCCAAGGGCAATCCGTCGTCGACGGAACTCCCTGCGGTCGGCGATCGTGTGGTGATCGAAGCGACCAAGGACAAAAAGACGTTGACGGCAACGGAAGTGCATTACTCCGCGGCGAAAAAAGTGGCACCGCCGCAGGCGCCTGCGGCACAATAGAGGCTCCGCCCGGCATGGAGAGGATTCAGATATCCCGATTCGCGCAGGCCTCCCCCTTCCACGGCGGGCTGCGGGCCGCGCTCACCCGCGTGGTCACGACCGGTATTGCGGTCTTTCTGGCCGTCGCCATCGTGCCCGGCATCGAAGCCGCGACGTTGACCGCGGGCGTGGCCGCCGTCCTGGTGCTGACGTTTTTGAATCTCATCCTGCGCCCGATTCTCTTGATCCTCACGCTCCCGCTGATCGTCCTGTCGCTAGGACTGTTCCTCGTGGTGGTGAATGCCCTGCTCCTGGAATTCACCGCCTACCTCGTGAAAGATTTTACAGTGTCGGGATTCTGGCCGGCCGTCGGCGGTGCGCTGGTCATCAGCATCGTCACCAGCCTCTTGAACATCCGCCGACTCGAACCGCCGCCGGTTGAGCAGGTCATCATCGAGCGCCGGGCTCCGAAGATTATCAATCCAGAGTAAAGTATCTGCACCTGTGTCATTGCATCACCCCTCCATCGTTGCTAGAATGCGATCCCTTAATCGAGAACGCTACCCATGACCATGCCTGCGACGCAATCGAAACAGAACGCTGAAACCCATTTGCAACGGACGTTGAATACCGCCCTGAATGAACTCGGGACGGATTCGGCGCTCGCCGCCATCTTCCACCAAGATCAAGGGCCGCTCGTCAGCCATGCCGCCCGCGGCTTTACCCCGCGCGACGTGCAAGCCATTTTACGGACGCTCTCAACCCAGGCTGCGATCCAATCCATACCGAACGATCAGGAAGCCGGGCGCACCGTCCGATTGCGGCTCATTACGCCTGGCGCCAAGTCGCTGCTCGGCATGCCGCTCCGCCATCGCCAGCGCACCTACGGTTTTCTTGTTATCGCCCGCAAAGAAAATGCCACCTTCGCCAAGAAGGAAAAAGGCCTGATTGAGCAGGCCGGCGATGACATCACGAAGGCGTTGGAGCGCGAAGGCCTGTTCGATATGAATGTGGTGCTCAGCCGCCCCTATGTCTCTCGCGAGCCGGCACCGGCCGCTCCGGCGGTCGCGGAAATGTTTGCCGCACCGACCGCGCAATTCACGCCTGAGTTGGAAGAAAAAATCATCAAGGTGTTGGAAGAAGCGAGCCAGTATACGACGTATGACCGGGCCTGGGCCTGTTATTACGATCCCCTCGCGGGCAGCATGGAAGTGCTCGGCGTGGCCGGCGATCAAAAGAGCGAGAAGGACAGCAAGAAGGACATGCGCGCCGGACACCGGCTCACACTCGACAGCTCGGCCTCAGGCTGGGCCGTCAGGCACCGGAAGCCTCGTGTCGACCATGACCTGGCCTCGACCCAAGGGCGTTTCCTCGACCATAAGCATCTGTATAAAGAACGGTTCGTCTCCTCTCTCGTGGTTCCGTTCTTTGTCCGCGGACAAGTCGGCGGAACGCTGACGCTCGGGTCGAAAGAGGCAGGGCGCTACCAGGCCACTGACGCCCGCACATTGGAACCGATCATCCTGAAGCTCGCCGACCTCCTCCAAGCGCCACCAGCCCCGGTCGCAGCTCCGGTGGCCCAGCCGGAGGCCGGATCCGACAACGCCGTCGTCTCCGATGCGGCGCCGACGATTTTGGAGCCGGTGATCCGCAAGCAGGAGCGGCAGGCCGCGATCGGAGAGTTCAGCGCCTTCCTTGCCACGGAAATCCGGGAGCCGATAGGAGCCATCCGTTCCCAGCTGGAAGAAGTGACCGCCGAAGGCATTCTTGATTTTGATCCGCAAACCCGCGTCGAAAACGCCATGCGTGATTTGATCCGGGTCGAAGCCATTCTGAACGAAATTCTCGATTTCGCGAAGCCGCTTGAGCTGAACCGGCGCCTCTGCCGCATTCCCGAAGTGCTCGAGAGTGCATTGGTGGTGGTAGGAACCGACCTGGAAGTCACCCGCATTCAGGTCACGAAAGACTACGCGACACAAATCGCTCCGGTGCGCGGCGATGAAGCGAAACTCCAACAGGTCTTCCTGAGTATCTTCAAGAATGCCGGCGAGGCCATGACGCCCGGCGGTCACTTACATATTCAAGTCACCCAGCATCGCGCCGGCCGCGGCATTGAAGTGCAGATTCTGATCAAGAACGACGGCGCCCCTATTCCGGCTGAAATTCTCGACAAGGTTTTCGAGCCGTTCTTTACGACGAAGCGGTCCGGAACCGGCTTGGGCCTCGCGACTGTCAAGAAAATCATCGAAGAGCATGGCGGATCGATTGCCATTGCCAGCGCCCCCGGCGAAGGCACCACGCTGACGATTCGCCTCCCCGGCGTGAGCCGAGGACCGGCCTTTCGCCATCGTGGGCGAGGCCGGCGACCGGCTGCTCGCCGGCCTACGGCCTAGCCTCTCATGGCCGGTACAGACTCTCCTCGTCGGCAGATGGCCGTCGCTCCAGACCGGCGACTCTTTCCAGTAGGATAGTTCCCCCGCCCCATAATTCTTGGCCTCGCTTTCTCGCTTGACAGAGATACCCCCCCATCGCTATGATCGCCCCCACTTGATTCGGCCTAAGAACTTTACTGTTTTTAAACGTATTTTTCCCAGTCACCATTTTCAAAGGAGTAGGGTATGAAGCTCGTACTCGGCACTATTGCGACATTGTCCGGTGTGCTTTTCACGTTGTCGTTGGCCTCGGCCAATCCCGCGCTGCTCCCCAAGCATGAGGGCTATCCGATGAAGAATAGCGGCAGCCCCGTCACTGGCCAACCAACGGCCAATGACCCAGGCCAGTCCGATGCCCGTGGCGAAGCCACGTTGCTGAAGTCGGCCGATTCCATCAAGCACAGCCAGCAGAATCTGACCAAGACCGACAACGCCCGGATCACCGAAGGACAGGGCGCAGGCCGTCTCCCGAACGTACAAGGGCCTCAGATCAAGATTGCGCCCCCGGTGACATCCGCCACCAAGATTGGCGCCGATCGTAAGATCGAATAGTCGAACTGCTAACGCATCATGAAACGGGGCCGTCGTGGCAATACGACGGCCCCGTTTTCTTTTGCCCTATCTCCATCTCATGGACAGGCTTCCTCGCCTCTTTGACACCTACTCCTTATCTCGCCTTGACCTTACATTTACCGCTCGGTGCAATCGAAACCGCCAGGGCTTCTTCGCCCACACGCCCGCATAATCGACGCCGATTCTGGGAAGCGCCGCAACCTGCCCTTTCGAGATCCGGCCTCCCCGATCCTCAAACCAGAGTGATTCCTGAGCCGTCAGATCGATCCGGTTCAAGTTCAGGTCAATCTGCAACGCGCGGCAAAGCCGCCCCGGACCATCGATCAGCACCCCATCGACTTCGATCGCCCGAATCAGCACTGCAGCGGGAAACTCCTCCCGCTCCGTCACCACATTCAAACAATGGTACATGCCATAGATGAGATAGACGTAGGCTCTACCGCTCGGACCGAACATCACCTCAGTCCGCTTCGTTCGTCCCTTCGACGCATGACAGGCCTTGTCACCTGGGCCGATATAGGCCTCCACCTCAATAATCCGCCCGGCCACCTCGCGCCCATCCAGCGACCGCACCAGATACTTGCCGACAAGCGACCGTGCCACCTGAACGGTGGGTCGAGAGAAATACGCTTTCGAGAGAGCTTTTCGGTGTATCCCCATTGCAGCTTCCATGTGCCTGCTCAAAACGCGCTTCTCGCAAGGCCGCAGACGACGAAAGCACCGGAGGCGTGCCCTCAGGGGTACGTTGAGGATGCTTTCGAGTCGAGAACGCCGTGAGAAGACGTTTTCAGCAGGCACTTAAAAGTACCAGGCCAGGCCGCCCATGACCATCCGCGGATTCCCCGGCACGAAATGAATATCGTTGACCGCCGCCGCTTCGTTGCGCAACTGAGAGGAGAACGCAAATGTCGCCTGCTCCCATTTCGTGTTGAAAAGATTCTGGATGAACAGGAACGCCTCCATACGACCATGCGGCAGCTTGATCGGAAGTTGATAGCGCTCAGACAAGTCGAAGTCGATCCAGGCCGGCGACTTGACGCTGCGATCTTCGATCAGCGGCCGCACACCGAGATAGGTCGCCTGCAGTTGCGACGTCAGCCCCTCAGGCCACTTCAAGAGGAGCGCCCCGTACGCCGTCACCTCCGGAGCCAGGGGAATGGCATCGCCATTGCGGAATTCCGCCTTGGTCCAGGTCACACTTCCGTTGAAATACAGTGGCCCCCATACCTGGCCGCGAGCAGCGACCTCCACACCTTCTCGCCTGGTCGCCCCACGAATTTCCGTCGTGCCTTCGTCGCCGACAAAGACGAGTTCCGATTTCAGATCCAGCCGCCAGAGCGTCGCAATCAATTCCACGCCGTCATCGCCGAATGGCTTTGATCGTACGCCTACTTCATAACTCCTGGCCCGCGCGAGCGGCGAGGAGCCCGGCGCCACGGCCGACCGCGCATCATTGCTATGATATCCCTCCCCGTAATTCGCAAAGAACTCGCTGCCGGCCCAGGGACCCAGAATCAGATTCATCTTCGGCAGGACGACGCCGACACTCTTCCGGCCGGCCGGTTGTTCCGCGCAGGTGGCGCAGCGGTTGCGCACATCGAACGTGAACGTCTCTCCGCGGAGGCCGCCCGCCAGCCTCAGCCAATCCGTCGGTTGAACCTCGGCTTTGACGAAGGGGGCATACGATGCTTCGAGAATGTCGGTGTCGGTGGTGGTACCGGTCATCACACGCGTGGTCTGCGTGCCGAGCTTGGCATGGATGTCGTCTACCCTGGTTTGAAAGCCGATCGTTCCGATGCTGGGCAGGCCGAACACTTCGCCTCGCTGCTTGTACCCGAAGTCGCCCCCATACATGACACGGCGGTCGGATTGGACAATTCCATCGCCATTCACCGGATTGTTTTGGAAGAACGTAAAGTTCGTATAGAGATCAAGTTGATAGTGCTGGGCGTACGCATTGGCAAAAAACTGGCCGCCGGACAGCGTGTCGTAGTGATAATTTAACTTGGCCGTGCTGCGCATGGTTTTTCCGCCTTCCGACGGATCGATCGCCCCGAAACGATCGAGCGTTCCGTCCTGGACGGCGCGCAATGGGATTTCGCCGGAGGCATTCCACTGCGCTTTATGATAGGTGCCGGTGATGCTCAGCTCATCACGCCCGCTGAGATTCGTCGTCAGTTTCCCGAAGAGATTGGCGCGAAAATATCGGTTGTCGCTCTGGAACGGACCGTTGGTGTAATAACCCTCCGCCGCAATGAGCGTGCGGACCTTCTCTGTCGTCGGCGAAAACATCAGAAGATTTCGAGTGGTACTGAACTGTCCACCCGCCGACTGGACCACACCTTCCTTGACCACATCGCGCGTGCGAAAGTTCACCGCCCCGGCTGTCGCAAAATCGCCGTACTCCGGCAGATAAGCCCCCTTGTTCACGTCCAGGCCTTCAATGGTTTCAGGAATGATGAAATTGAGATCCGTGTAGCCCTGGCCATGGCCATGCGAGCGCAGATTGATCGGCATGCCATCGGCGGAAAAGGCGACATCGGTTCCATGATCGGCATCGAACCCGCGCAGAAAGTATTGATCCGCTTTCCCGGCGCCGCCGGAATGTTCCACAGCCAGAAAGCCGGGAATCAAACGCAGCACCTGGGCCGGACGGCCTTGCGGCTGAAGCAGATATTCTTTATCGGGGATAAACTGCTGCGAAGAGGCCGCCACCGGCCGCTCGCCGATTACCGAGACTTCCGGTATTTCGAGCTCCTGGGCATCGGGATCATGCGCATACGCCGGAGGGACGGCAAGCGCGGCCCAACAGCATACCGCAACGAGTACATTGCGGGAAATCACGCGACGCTCAACGCAGGCTCTTTCCCGTCGTAGTCATCGTCAACTTGCCGTGCTTCACGCCTTTCACACTCACCAACGCGTCGGCGATCTTTCTGATCTCCGACCCTTTTCCCTTCACCACCAGCACTTCCAGGCAATGGTCGTGGTCTAGATGCACGTGCATGCCGGACAGAATCTTTCCGTGATAGTCATGCTGGATATCGGTGAGCTTGCTCGTTAGATCGCGCACATGATGATCGTAGACGAACGTGATGGTGCCGACCGTTTCCTTATTTTGATCCCATTCCTGCCCGACGAGATTATCGCGAATCAGATCCCGCAGGGCTTCCGACCGGTTGGTGTACTTTCGCCGCTCGATATGTTGATCGAACGCATCCAGCAGATGATGATCGAGAGACACGCCGAAACGAACCAGCTTTTTCATGCTCCTCCAGTGCTACGATTTTTTAGAACGTAGCACTGACGGAACGCACACGTCAAGACAGGGCAGAGCCCACGGTCGGCCTGCGACTGAATGGTGGCGAGAACTACTCCCCCTGAATGGGGATATACATCGCATTGCCCTGCCGGTTGACGAGCAGGAGCGCGAGATCGGTGGGCTTGAGAGGATCCGCGATTCGCTGGAAGGTCGCAAAGTTGTGAATGACCTGCCGGTTGAGTTCGAGTACGACGTCGCCCGGTTGCAGGCCTGAGGATTCGGCGAGGCTGCCTTCTTCGATGTCGGTGACCACCACACCACTGTTCACGGAGAGATCCATCTGCCTGGCCAGCGGAGGCGTGACGTCATCAAAGACGACTCCCGTCAGCGGGTGCGCGATAGAGGCAGCCGCGGCGGTCTGGCTTTTCTTCGCCCGTTCCCGCGGGGCTTCCTGAACTATCAATTCCGCTTGATAGGATTTGCCCTCACGAATGAGGTCCAGGCGATGCTTGCTGCCGATCGGCGATTGCGCCACGAGATTGCGCAGCTGCCCGCTATCCATCACGTCACGGCCGTCGAACCGCACCACCACATCCCCGCGCTTGAGCCCGGCCCGCTCCGCGGATCCCTTCGCTTGCAGGTCGGTCACGATCGCACCTTTGACGTCCGGCAGGCGAAATATTTTCCCCAGCGACGGACTCACGTCCTGAGTGGAGGCCCCAAGAAACCCCCGGACGACCCGGCCGGTCTTGATCAAGCTCTGCATCGCGGCCCGTGCCATGTTGCTCGGGATCGCAAAGCCGACGCCGACACTGCCGCCGGTCGGACTCGCGATGGCCGTATTGATTCCCACCAGTTCGCCGTTGACGTTGACGAGGGCTCCGCCGGAATTTCCGGGATTGATCGGCGCATCGGTCTGAATGAAATCCTCGAAGTCGGCCACGCCGACATCCGCCCGCCCCACCGCGCTCACAATACCAAACGTCACCGTCCGGCTCAGCCCGAGCGGGTTGCCGATCGCCAACACAAATTCTCCGACGGCCAACGTGCTGGAGTCCGCCCAGGGCACGGTCGGAAGATTCGTTCCATTGATCTTGACCACCGCAACATCCGTCTTCGGATCGGTGGCCACCACTTTCCCTTTATACTGCCGCCGGTCGGCCAGAATCACTTCCACATCCACCGCGTCGGCCACAACATGGTTGTTCGTAATGATGTAGCCGTCCGGCGAGACGATCACGCCAGAACCCTGTCCGTACTGGCGCCGCGCGGGCGGCTCCTTGAACAGGCCGAACGGGAGCGTCTCATCACTGAACGCTTGATCGCGCACCATCACCGTGGAGGCAATACTCACAACCGCAGGAATGACCTTGATGGCCGTAGCCTTTACTTGACTTTGTAGATCATGGCCATTCGCGACGGGCACCAGATGCGTCGCAGTCCCGCCAGGCCCGGCTACCAGGAGATTTCCCAGGCAGAGACTCAGAGTCCATGTCGCGATAACAGTCGTTCGATTCATAGCCGTGCTGCGAGAATACCAGTTGTCTTGGAATCTGTGAAATGCCGTGGCCAGCGTACCATGCAGGAATCACGAGCGCACTTATAATTCGATATGCCGCAGCCGGAGCGCATTGGAGATTACCGATACCGAACTGAACGTCATCGCGGCACTGGCAATCATAGGACTCAGTAACAACCCGGTGAATGGATACAGTACCCCAGCGGCAATCGGCACGCCCAACAGATTGTAGGCAAAGGCAAAGAAGAGATTCTGCCGAATGTTGCGCATCGTCGCTACGCTCAAATGACGCGCCCGCACGAGCGCCTGCAAATCGCCTTTCAGCAAGGTCATGCCGGCATTTTCCACCGCAATGTCGGCACCCGTACCCATGGCAATGCCGACATCGGCCAGCGCCAAGGCCGGCGCGTCGTTCACTCCGTCTCCCGCCATCGCCACGATCCGACCGCCGGTTTTGAGTTCTCTGACAATCTGCCCCTTCTGTTCCGGCAACACCCCGGCCCTTACCTCATCGATACCAAGTTGCTTGGCGACCGCATCCGCCGTGCGCTGATGGTCCCCGGTCACCATGACCAGGCGAAGGCCATCGGCTTTCAATTGCCTGACGGCGCCCGCCGAGGAAGCCTTAATCGGATCGGCCACTCCTAACAAACCGGCCGCCTTCCCGTTCACTGCCACAAACATGACCGTCTGCCCCCGCTCGCGAAACGCGGCCGCCTCTTCCTCCAGCACCTCCAAAGTCCGCCCCACCACACCGCCGCTGTCGCTCAAGAAGGCCGCCGTTCCGATTACCACCGACTGGCCGTCAATGGTACCGGTCACACCCTTTCCGGTCACGGCCAAGAACTGTTTCACCGGAGCCAACGTGAGGCCGCGTGCCCGCGCACCGGAGACAATGGCTTCGGCCAACGGATGTTCACTGCCCTGTTCGAGACTGGCGGCAAACCGCACCACATCCTGATCGCTATAGGGCGGCACAAAGCGGACGGAAGCCAGCACCGGCTTCCCTTCGGTCAGTGTGCCGGTCTTGTCGAAGACAATCGTGTCCACCTTGCCGAGCACTTCCAGCGCCTCGGCTTTCCGCACCAGCACACCGGCCGTCGCCCCACGGCCCGTCCCCACCATAATAGACATCGGCGTCGCCAGTCCCAGTGCGCAAGGGCACGCGATGATGAGCACGGCCACAGCATTGACCAACGCGTAGGCAAGCTTGGGTTCCGGACCAAACCAGATCCATGCACCCGCCGTGATGACCGCAGCTGCCACCACCAGAGGGACAAAGTAGCCCGCCGCTGTATCGGCCACCCGTTGAATCGGAGCGCGGCTCCGTTGCGCGTCGCTGACCATCTGCACAATACGGGCAAGCAGCGTGTCCCGGCCGACCTTCTGCGCCTGCATCAGCAGGCTGCCGGTACCGTTCATCGTGCCACCGGTCACCGTTGCGCCGACCGTCTTCTCCACCGGCATCGATTCCCCCGTCAGCATCGACTCATCGACGGCCGAACCTCCATCGACCACGATGCCGTCAACCGGGATGCGCTCACCCGGCCGCACGCGCAGCCGGTACCCAACCTGCACCTGGTCGAGCGGCACATCCAGCTCCTGGCCGTCCCGCACAACCCGCGCCGTGGTAGGGGCCAGTCGCAAGAGCCCTTTAATAGCGGATGACGTCTGGCTTCTCGCACGAAGCTCCAGAATCTGACCAAGCAGGACCAGCACCGTGATCATTGCGGCCGCTTCAAAATACACCGCCACGCCGCCGCCATGCTGATGGAAGGAGGCCGGCAGCCACTCGGGGATGACCGTCCCGACAGTGCTGAATCCATAGGCGGCGCCGGTTCCGATCGCGATCAAGGTAAACATGTTCGGAGCCCGATTGACGATCGAGGCCCACCCTCGTTGGAAAAACGGAAACCCGCCCCAGAGCACGACCGGAGTCGCCAACAGCCACTGCACCCAGTTCAGTCGTGCGCCGCCCAGCCACTGGTGCAGCGGTTGACCGGGAATCATGTCCGACATCGCCAGAATCATCACCACGACGGCGGGCCCGATGCTCCACCGGAACCGTCGGCCCATGTCGTCAAGCTCCGGATTCGGCCCCTCTTCCATCGTGACGATCTTAGGCTCCAATGCCATCCCGCAGACTCGGCAGACGCCGGGCTTCGTTTCAAGGATCTCGGGATCCATCGGACAGATGTACTCGACCGCCGCGCCGGCTGGAACGGCAACCTCGCGGGCCGGACGCTGATCCGGCGGCAGCAGGTAATAGTCGGGATCTGTCTTGAATTTGGTCAGGCAACTTGTCGCACAGAAGTAATAGATCTTTCCGGCGTGCATGTGCGAACCGGCCGCCGTCGCTGGCTGCACCGTCATGCCGCAGACCGGATCGAGGACACCGGCGGCGGCAGGCGCCGCCGGCATCATCGGGAGAGGCTTGCGTGCAGTGGGAGAAATGGCAATCGCGACAGGAGGGGCTTGCGCCTTCTTCAGGGCCTTCTCTGGATCGGCTCTGAACCGGTCGAGACAGGAGGTCGCGCAAAAGTAGTAGGTCTGGCCCTCGTACTCAAATCGCCCGGCCGCCGTGGCGGGATCGACCGTCATCCCGCAGATTGGATCAATCGCCATCTTTCCTCAACAAACGCTGAGCCTGAAGCGCTGAGTGCTAGGGTTTCAGGCTCTCCCGACCGCAACACTCAGCACTCAGGCCTTGCAAGATCACTTCTTCTTGTCTGCATCCAGAATGCTGTGGATCACCAGCTTCAGATTGTCCGGGTCGATCTGCTCAACTTTGATGTTGCCGTCGATCAAGACCGTCGGCGTCTGCTGCACCTTGATACGCTCGCCCCATTTCTTGCTCTCTTCCAACGCTTTGGCCGGCTTGCCGCTGGCCATGCCCTCCTCAAAGGCCTTGGGGTCGAGTCCGACTTCCTTGATCAGGACTTCGCGCAACGAACGATCCAGCACGCCGGTCACTTTTTCCGTATGAATCGTCCGGAAGAGGACTTTCTTCATCTCGTCCCCTTTGCCCATGGTCCTGGCCTGCTCATACATATCGAATGGCGTCGGCAATTTGCCCTGGAAGACGGGGAACCCCACCATCGTCACTTCGATCTTGTCGCCAAATTCTTTTTTGAGAAGCGCCACCCCTTCACCGTCAAAGCGATGGCAATGGGGACAATAGAAATCGGCGAACTCGATCAGCTTGACCTTCCCCGGTTGATGCGTGGACTTTTCGTCCTTGAGGACTTCGAACTTCCCCTTCAACTCAGGCGTCGCGGCGGAAACTCCCACTGAAGTTCCCAGCGCCAGAACGGCACCCACGGCCACGAGAGCGCCACGCCATCCCCACTTGCTGCTGTGCGTCATGTCCTGCTCCTTTCGAGATTGTCCAACCATGCGTCCTATTATAACGAATACCTGCCGAACCTGCCCTCTGTTATACTGCGCCTATGCAGAGACGTCAGATTTTCTTACTCAGCGCAATCCTCCTCGTCGCCGCCGGCTGTGCCACGAGCCAAGAATCCTTCGACGGCACCCAGCCTCCACAGATCGCGTTTGCACAGGTCAAAGCGGTGCCCGATTCCTATAAAGGACAGACCGTCACCTGGGGAGGCCAAATCTTGAGTGCCCGGCGCCTGAAGGAGGGAACCCGCATCGAGGTCCTGCAGCTCCCGCTCAACTCTTCGCTCCAACCAACCCTGGAGCTGAATACGTCGCAAGGTCGCTTTGTCGCGCTGCAACGGGAATTCCTCGATCCGGCGACCATTCCAGCCGGAACGTTTGTCACGGTCTCTGGAGAAGTGGCTGGTTCAATCACCCTGCCCTTGGACGAGACGGAATATGCCTATCCGATTGTCGAACTCAAGACGATGAAAGTCTGGGTAAGGGTGGAAGATCAACCAATCCGCATCCGTCCGCACATCGGACCGGGGCCTTACTGGGGCCCCTATTGGTCTCCCTACTGGAGACCCTGGCCCTATTGGTGAGCGAGACAAGCTGGATTCGCGCGAAAGGCGAGACAAGTTCGAGCAGCCGCAATCTCTTGATACGGCGACACTTCGCGCCTGTCGCGCATTTCTCGCCCGTCGCGCTGATTACCGGAACGTCGACCCGACAATCCGCTCCACTCGATCATCCCGGCCGCCAAGTTCCCGATACTTGCGATACTGCGCGAGCGCACGCGGCATATCTTTCCGGTGCAATTCATAGAAGACGCCGAGATTGTAGTGCGCTTCGGCATACTCCGGCTTCAGCGCCACCGCCGCGGCATACTCGCGTTCCGCCTCGTCCAGCTGCCCCATGCTCGTGTAGACCACGCCCAAATTCAAATGGGCTTCCGCATAGCCCGGCTGATACCGGAGCACTTCAAGGAATTCCCGTTCGGCCTCGGCAGACTTGCCCTGGCTGCGATAGATGAACCCCAAATTGTAGTGTGCATCGACCAGGTCAGGTTTTGCTGCGACCGCCTGCTTATAGGCATACGCCGCTTCCACCAGATCGTTGCGTTTCTCCGCCATTCGCCCGGTCAGATACCAGGCATCGGCATGTTTAGGGTGGGCCTTCGTCAGCCGGGCCAACATCTCCGCTGCAGCTTTCGTCTCCCCGGCATGATCCTGAATCGTCGCCAGAGCGAACAAGGCCTCGTCATGGGTCGGCTGAACCGCCAGGAGCCCTTGATACGCCTTGATCGCAGCCGGCATATCGCGCTGCGACGCATAGAGCTTCGCCAGATCCAGATACGACTCCGCATGCGTGGGATCGGCTTCAATCGCCTTCGTCAGCGCCTGCTGCGCCTCCGCCGACTTGCCCTGCGCGGCGTAGACTTCGGCGAGGTCGTTGAGCGCCTCGGCGAACGCCGGCTTCACTTTGAGCGCGCGCACAAACTCCTCCGCCGCTTCAGTCGGCTTCCGGCCTTTCAATAAGACAAGCCCATGGAGATGGAGTGCCTGGGGGGACGCGGGATTGAGATGGAGAGCCTTCTGCACCGCCTCGTCAGCCGCTTTGAGATCGCCGCGCGCCAGCGCCGCGCGCGTCAGGTCCAGCTCATGCTGGACCGATTCCTGAAGAGCAGCGGCATGAACAGAATGGAAGGAAGAGAGAACAAGGAGTGCGCAACAGAATCCGAGGACGGTCGCAACCTGAATCCGGCGGCCTGAAATCAAGGCGTACCCTCCTTCCACAGAAACCAGTGTGGTCGGACTATAAACGGGCCGCAGGAGGGAAATCAATGCGCCGCGGCACAACCAGCAAGGCATGGGGAGCGACGCCGAGACGGCATCGCCCCCGCATCGACGATTCGACTACTTGAGCAACATCAGCTTCCCGCCGGCATCTTTGGGATTGAGCTGATCCCGATACACGAATGTGCTGCCCGCTGCATACAGCAGATCGCTCGTCGGAATGCCGATATACTTCGTCTCTCCCGGCTTGAGGACGATCTTCACGTTCAACACGGTCGGCGCCGATTGATTCTCCGCCGCCGTCATATGAAACCCGCGCTCGACGGCGGACTTGTTGGTCACCCGCACCAAGACCGGAGTCCCGGGCCGGTTCTTCAGGTCCAGCACCGACGTCGGCGGATACAGAATCTTCAGCGCTCCCACCTCGGTCGCATAGATATCCAGATCGACCGGCAACTCTTTGAACGACTGGCCGACCACCGATCCGGTCTCCAGATCGCCGACTTCCACACCCCCGGACTGCAACGCCCAGGCCCCGGAAACCATCATCAACACCGCGGCACAACTGACAAGACCCACACCTACCTTCAGTACCATACGCAACCTCCTCCTGAGTTAAAAACGATTAGGACGTACGAGGCTCTTCGAACCCGTGACAGGGAGGCAACCCCGCCTCTTCCAGCACTTGCCTCCCGATGACATGATTGCCGACCAGCAGAAACAGAATCTTCAATCGTTTGGTATTCTCAAGGAACCGCCCGCTCGCGACCGCGGTCACTTCCCGCGACCCGTCTGCCTGCGATCGGTCCGCTTCAATGGTCACTGAATAGTAGTCGAAGCCCTCGAAAGCATGATTGAACGTGTGCTCGCGAAGCAGTTGCTCCAGCGACTGGTCCGGAGCGGCAGCGGACAGCCCGGGGGACAGGAACAGGCAGGTGAGCATCGTGGCAAGCCAAAGACGCACAAGACAGTCTCCGAGGAGGGGCTACTGTAGCCACCCCCTCAAACGCTGTCCACCGATGCCTGCTAACTGATGCACACCGATGCAACAGAAGATCGAAATCATCCGGAACCTGGCTGTGGCGACGGGTTGTAGAGAGAGGGGGGTGACTGAGAAATGGACCGTGAAACGGGGGCACGGCCCACATGCCGGGGCCGTGCCTGAGAGACTGATCAGGAAGCAGAACGACGCAAACTACTTACCCTTCTTGCCCTTTGCCGGCTTCTCCGCCTGCTCGGCGTGCGCCAACGCTTCTTCCGCATGCTTCACGGCTTCCTTAGCATGTTCCAACGCTTCCTTCGCATGCGCATCGGCACTGCCCTTCACGGCTTCTTCCAGATGCGCAATCGCTTCCTTTTCATGCGCAACAGCTTCCTTGGCATGCGCGATCGTTTCCTTCACATGCGCATTCCCGGCGAGCGCCGTTCCAACCGGCCCTGCCACCATCAACGCACCACACGCCACCACCGCCAACATCACGCGAGCATTCAACATACGAGGCCCTCCCTATATAGTGGGTAACTGAGTCAACCGAACGGAATTCTATCGTGACAGGCAAGATTTGGGAAGCGCGGGCTGATCCACTCAACACTTCTCTCAATACGGGACTCTCTGCGTAGTCAGCGCAGTCCAACCCCATGAGTCCCGCCCATCGTCACGACCGCTTGTCCGCCTCGAGTCTCTTCACATCACCGGCAATCGGCAGACGCCGCAATCCAGCGCATCGCTCGCCACCACGCGGCCGACCGCATCGTAGGTCGCATAGGCCCATCCCTCACGCGAACGGCGCCCCATGGCCTGGTGATCCAGGCTCGACACCTTTTCCATCACATAGACCGATCGCAATTGTCCCCCGGTCACAGGGGCGGAGGAGAAGGTTTCCACCACCAGCGTCGCCCCAACGGGAAACGTATCCTCGTCAGTCACCGAGGCCGCCTTCGGACAGACGGCAAATCTCAGATATCGGGAAACCCCGGATACTTCCACGTCGGACTCGATCAGCGGCCAGGTTCGATAGTGTTTCGGCACCGGCAGGCCTTCCGACCGCACAGGATTCGTCCGCCAGCGGGACACCGTCAGCGCGATCGCCAGGAGCCGGACGACGACGACATTGAGCGTATAGTCGCCAGGATCTTTCCGTGTCACGGCGCTGACAAACGCGTCACGCGTCATTTCAAGACTGCCGAGCATAGATCACCTCATCCTCTCCCCGAAGGGCCGGGGGCTTGGAAAGAATTCACCTCCGAGTCATCCTTGTTCACGAGTCTCGCCTTGAGCATCACACCGGATCCCCGAAGGGCCGGGGACTCGGAGGGAGGCCACCTCCGACTCCCCGGGCAGGCCTGGAAGAAGGGTGCACAACTACCAGACCCGTTTCCGCATCATGTTCGCCGCTTGCTCGCGTGCAGACTCGATCGCACGCGCACTACCTTGCTTCGCCCGTTCGATTCCCGGATCGCCTGATCGGTACACTGGCCCTCGATGAGTCCGTTCAGCGACGCGCGAAAGATGCGCAGGCTCCCGCGGCCGATCTTCGTCGCGCGCAAGCGGCCTTCCTCGATCCATCGATAGATCGTCCACTTACTTACCCGGAGCAGCGCGGCCGCCTCTTGGACTCGCAATAACGGTGGCTCCATCCTGTCCTCTCGAACGGCGCGTATGGCGGGGGAGCGCCCAACCCGCGCTCCCCCGGATGAAACCCGCGTCAGGAGGTCAGTCCAACCGCAGGTCTCAATGTCTCATCCCATACCAACACCCAGCTAGCGCGCCATGCGCTTATCGAAATACTCGTCATACCGGTGCACGAAGTCTTTGGCCGCCAGCGGCGCGTGGCAGGCGCGACACTTCGTGAAATCTTCGGCCAACGGTTTGCCGTCGGGGCCGAAGGCGGAAAATACCCTGTTCCCATTCTTCAGATTGTCCGACACGTCCTGCCCCCAGCCGTCGCCTTTGGCCATGACGAACACTTTGGCGAGATCGCCCTTGAGAAGCTTCCCGTCTGCCCCGCTTTCCGGCACGTCCCCGTTCATCTTGGCCTTATGCAACTCCATGACCATCACGGTGCCAGGGGGAAACATCTGGCCCTGGTTCGCGCGCGCACCAACCTGATTCACAAAGAGCTCTCGTATCTGTTTCGCATCCGGCCGCTGGACTTCAGAGAGAAACTTCGGCCAGGTTCTATAGTCCGCCGGGTACGCCGATTCGCCGTCTTTCGGCTTCGCCGGCGCCTTCGCTGCCGAGGCCGTCCCCATTTCGCTGCATCCCCACAGTATGCACACCGCCGCCAACATGAGTCCGCACTTTTTCATCCTCAGCCTCCTTATGATTTCGCTTGCCCTGAACCGCCGCGATCTACCCAAGCTTTGCAGCCGATCCCCGACGCAAGCGCCTGCTCAACCGACGCTGCCAATTGCACCGGCGGCACTCCGTCCGGCCGATACCGCACCAACACCGTACCGTGATCGTTCAAGAACTCGACGACTCGAACCGTGGGGAAGCGCCGTAACGCCCCTTCGACCTCCTCGCGATGGTATTCACAGAACCGCCCGCCGATTTGGACGATGACCTGACTGACGGACGCCTCTTCCGGTCCCGTCGACAATTGCGGCGGCTCCTCCGCTTGAACCGGCATGTACACACTCAGACTGACCGCCAATCCCATTACCATGAGACCACGCTTCATAGCTCCCTCTCCTCTTGGTTAAATCCCACCGCTGCCATTCCAAGACAGCGATATCTCACTTTCGGGATGCTCAAACAGACTGCTGATCTCACCCGCCCAACCCCGGCGCGCCAAGACGCGCCATTCCGCAGGCAAGGCAGCAGCGAGCGAAGAGACGAGGAGGTACACACCGAGCTTCGCTCGATCCGCCCGCTTCGATCACACGCGAGCGGAGAGTTACTTTTCCTCAAGTGACTTCCCTCCCTACGTTGAGTCTTTGAGCGATGCGAGAACACCGCTGGCGGACTGTTTCAGCATCCCGATCAAAGACCGGAGCGGAGACTCCGTGGAGAAGAGTCTGCGCCCCAGTGCGTCCGGGCGAGGAGGCCGCCACACCCGGACCACACACATGTTTCGAGACAGACCGAGCAACCCGGATCGCTCAGGTGGAAGGCATTCTGAAATGGGACAGCACGCCGTCAGTGGAGTCCCGGCCCAACGATCATGAGATCAGGATGAAACGAACGCGTCCCGCCTGAATTATCCAAGCGGGAGCACTGGAGGAGCACGCGAGCGGAGGAGTGATACTGAAGAGACTGAGACCGACTGAACGGGGAAACCGGTCGGGACCAGCGCCACCAGCTCGAACGAGCCGTCCGGAGCCGATGCGACTAAGCCAGCCTCCGGTGTGGCCTGACAGGCCCAGGCACAGAGAGAAGAATGCGCAGTCTCATGACTGTGATGCTGCTCATGGCTGCCGGCAGAGGCCGACAAGGGCAAGGCCAGGGAGCACGTAGCAGCCAGACAGACCAGCCCGAAGTAGATCACCGCCGTAATCCCGGCGACAACCGCCCCGACTGTTTTCATAGAACGACCGCTCATATGCTGTCTACCCTTTCAGCCTACTCATGTACGCCAATGCCCTGAAACTGTCTACCGATGGCTGCTCATTGATGCTACAGATTTCTGCGTTGCTTAAACAAAGTATTCCCGCGAGAGCAGCTCCCGCAATCGTCCATTCGACGGAGTCGCCGCATGGCGACTCCGTCGAATGGCATGCTCCTAGAACAATCCCAGCGTGACGCCGCCGTAGATCGCCCGGCCGTAGCCGGCGAAGAAGGCTTGCGAGGCAGCGGCTTGTCCATGCGTCTCGCCTGTAATCACCTGGCCGGACGCAGCGTATTTCTTGTCGCCGATATTATCGATCTCCAGATAGAACTTGGCGAACCGGAACCAGGAACTCTTGAGTTCGACGTTCTTGTGAATATTCACATTGCCGATCATGTAGGCCGGAATGCCGAACGTATTATTGTTGTTTAAGAAGTAGCTGTTGTAATAGCTCCCTTCCACCCAGCCGCCCCAGCCGCTTTCGGCATGGTCATACTCGACCTTGCTGTTCAACACGTCAGTCGGCACGTTGGCGACCTTCTTGCCGTCCCGCACGAGAAATCCGGCGGCCGTCCGGTCGGAAAAATTGACGTACCGCGCATCGGTGTGGGTATAGGCGCCGGACAGGCGCAGCCCCGATAACGGCCGCCAATCGTAGGCGGCTTCAATCCCGCGATACTCCGACGAGGATGCATTGACGGAGGTGCTGTTGCCCGCGCTGATCGTCTGCGTGATGATCTCGTCTTTGAAAAAGACCCAGAATCCGACCAGTTGAACTTTGAGATCCTTGGTGAGCTTCGACTCCGTCCCGATTTCCGTATTGAGATTTTTCTGCGGCTTCAAGTCAAAGTTCGATCCAGGCAGTCCGGTCACCGGATCTCTCGTGAGCTGACCGAACGTCGGCAGACCATAGCCCGTGGATGCGCGCACCCAATGGCGGTAGCTCTCTGTCGGTTTCCAGGTTAGCGCCACTTCCGGGGCCAGATTGGTGAAATCACGATGTGCGTTGGGCCTCGACGAGACCGCCCCGGCCGTATAGTTGATCGTCTCGATGCTCAGATGAGACTGTTCAAACCCCAGCCCGGCGGCCAGCGTCCACTTAGGGACAAACTCCAACTCTTCGCGAAACCGCGCGCCGATGTTCCGGATATTCCCGCGGTTATTCTGAAGCAGCAGGCCTCGCGTTCCCTGGCCATCGGCGAGATTTTCAAACGTCTGCCCTTCCTGCTCCATGCTATTCGCAAAGAATCCGACGTAGCTCGTCAACGGCATGTCACCGAGGCGGCCATAGTGCCGGAGATCGGTGTAATGCTTGTAGTTGGGATTCACGTTGTCCGATATCTGTGAAAAAGTCTGATTAATATCCTTGACGTCATAGTCGGCTTCCACCGTGAGCACAGTGTTGGCATTTAGCTGTCTCTCGTACATGCCGCCAACGATTGTGCGGCGGTCCAGACGCCCCTGACGAAGGGCTGCGGCATTGCCGCAGCCGGCGTTGTAGGAGCCAGCCACACAGGTCGTTTGAGTCCCACCAGCCTGCCGGTCATCGGCCTGAAATTGCGCCTGGGTCAGCCGAGTCGGAACACGGGTATCCAGCCAGTTCGAAATGGCTTTGAAATAGAAATTCTGCTTGTCATCGATCTTGAATCGCATATTGATGTTGAGCGTTTGCGTTTTGTATCCGCTGTTCCTGATATACCCGTCTTCCTGCACATTGCTGGCAAACATGGAAATATCGAGATGCTCGGTTTCCTGGCCGACGGCGAAGGCTTCCTTGTGATAGCCGTAGGAACCGCCCGACAAGAACGTTTCAAATCCGTTGATGTCGCTGCCGCGCCTGGTGCGGAAATGCACCATACCGCCGAGCGCATAGTTGTCATACATCGACGACGAGGCGCCGCGAATGACTTCGACGCTACGCATGAACCAGGGGTCGTGGATATCCAACCGTGATAATCCATCGGATTGGGTTTGGATAAACCCGTCTTCATACATCTTGATGTCACGCACGGCAAAGGACGTCTTCACGCCGGACCCCCGAATCGCAATACTGAAATCGCGCGGCCCGTTCGCTTGACGCATGATGATACCCGGCAGCGACTCCATCGACTCCTTCATGGTGCGTGTCGGCTGGGAATCCGTCTCGGCCTGGATCGTCGTCGAGAGCGAGACGCCTTCCGGCCGCTTCTGAAACCGCTTGCTCACGATGCTTGTATCCGCCAACTCATACTCCGGCATCGCGCCGACCGCCTCGGCCGCCTCCAGCTGTTCCGGTTTCGCCTTTTCCGTCACGGTCTTCGGCCGTTCCGCCGGCGGGAGGCCACTCTCCCGTCCCTTCTGAATGTCTTCCAGCTCCTGGAGAATCCCCTTGAGCTGTCCACGCAATTCCTGTTCACGCGGTGACGCCGTGACCTCCCCTAGACTCGGCTCCTGCGCCTGTGCGAGGGGTTGCCCCGCCGCCAGCATGCCGATAACTGCCATGACGACTGCGATCTGACCAACCTGCTTAAACGACACCATGGCCCCTACTCCTCTCCCGACAATGAATGAATAATGATGATGAAACACAATCCTCCGTCGCAGACGACAACCGCGCAAAGCACGGCACAGTCCGCACAGGAAAATGACGACTGAATGATGTGATGATGAGTGATTAGAAACGAGGCGGCGCGCGCGACTGCGCGAGATACAGGAAGAACAGCGAGGGCCGGAGGGATGCAACTACCAGCAATAACGCCGCCAGGACCAGCGGCTGCGAGTCCGGCGCGGCGGATGGACCGTCAACCGGTTGATTGGCCTGGCAGGCCCAGGCACAGAGCAGTGAATGGGTCGCCCCACCGGTGTGGTGATGGGTTGAGCGAGGCGGCGCCTGATGCGTGAACAGACAGGTTGCGGCACTGACCGACAATGTCAGATAGACGACGACGGTGGCGAGCGCCAGTGGCAGGGTCCACTTCTTCATTTCGCCTGTTCCATCGTCTGCCGGATCATAGCCACCGCCTCGGGGCTGTCCCACACGCGCGGCCCGACGGCCCGCCCCAGCAATGTCCCGTCGCGGCCAATCACGATCGTGGTCGGCAATCCGCGCACCATAAAGGATCGCGAGACTTCCTGGTCTTCGTCGAACAACACCGGCAACGTCACACCTACATGCGAAAGAAACTGGGCGATGCCCTGACGTTGCACATCCGTCGTGACCGTCAACAGGACAAATTGCGCGGGATCAAACTGCTTCTGCAGTCTCGCGAGCGACGGCATTTCCTCTTTACAGGGGCCGCACCAGGTGGCCCAAAAATTCACCAGCACGACTTTCCCTGCCAGATCGCTCAACTTCACCCGCGTGCCGTCCAGCGACGTGAGCTCGAAGGGCACGGCCATGCTCCCAGCCGGCAACCGACTCATCTTGAGCGCAATAAAGGGATCGTGCGCGCAGACAGTTGAAACCCCGGCCAGGCTGAGCACAGCCAGCAGTCCGGCAATTCCTAATCCTTTCCGCACAACGTCCACGCTACGGCTCCTGCCTCGCAATGGTCTGAGTCGCCGGCATCTGGATCGTTTGCACCACGATACGATGCGCCGGCATCGCGTGTTCCATCCAGGCCAGTGCGGCAAGCCCCTGCGCATTGATGGAGAGCGCCGGCGTTTGCCCCTTCTTCTCGTTCAACTTCTGCGGTGCGCTGAACGTCTGCCCGCGATCAAGGGACACACTCATCACGACTTCGCGCCGGACCGGCGACTGTTCTTCCCACACGATGATCAGCCGGCCCTCGGGATCGACCGCCATCTGCGGATGGTCCGGGAAGGTGCCCTTGGAGAGATTCAATTTCTGTTTTGGCGAAAAGGTCTCGCCCTTGTCGTCTGAATAGGCCAGATAGATCGAGGGAGTTTCATCCGACCCTTCCGTGTACCACACCACATAGAGGCGCCCCTGGCGATCCGTCCCCACAGACGCCGGTCGGTGCGGACAGCCGGGAAATACCCACTTGTCATGACCGACGACCACCGGAGCCGCAAACGTCTGCCCTCCGTCGATCGAACGTGCGACGACGGTTTCTCGAATATCGCCCGGCAGAATCTTGCGCCAGGCGACGTAGAGCGTGCCGTCCGGGCTGCTGGTCATCGATGTCCTGCAGCACACGCAGGTGCTCTCATCGACTTTGAGATTCTTCTCGACTGTGCGGCCATGGTCAGCGGAACGCGTGGCAAACGTGCCGGATTCTTTCTTGCCCTCTCGCCCGTCGATCCAGGCCATGTGGACGACGCCATCGGGCGCCACATGGATCGAATCGAAACTGTGACCGATGACTTGCTGATCATCATTCACCAAGATTGACGGCTGAAAGGTTTTGCCGCCATCGGTCGATCGGCTTAAACGGAGATCGTTGGAAAATGGCTTGTCCGGCGTCATCTTCGGATGGGTCACGGCCCAAGTGATGAGCACATCCTCGCCGGACAACGCGAGCGCCGGCGCCTCTTGACGGCTATAGGGCACCTCCCCAGGGCCGTTCACCCGCGCTACTTCCCCGAGAGAGCCCCCGGCCATCTCGATGCGGGTATAGAGCACCGTGCGCGTCTCTTTCTCCTCCTCAACCCAGGCAAGAGAGATCTGCCCTTGGTTATCGATCCGGACAGAGGGCCCGACGACGCTCCGCACTTTGCGGTCTGCCGTCACTTTGGGACCGAGCACAAACGAGGAGGCCGGTTCGGCCAGTACTATCGAGGTGCAGAGCAACAGGCTGCTGGCAACCCCGATGCATCCTACCGTTCGGCTCTTCAATAGTCGTGTCATGCATCTCATGGGTGATTCCTATCCAGCCAAGCTATAGACAATCGGCACATACACAGCCACCTCCGCGGCGCTCAAGGCCTGTTTCATATGGATGGGACAGGCCAGCCGAACGGTCTCCATCGCCGCGCGATCGAGTACCTCATGACCGGAGCTGCGATGCACCACCACATCGACCAAATGACCATCGGCGCGGAGGACGACTCGCAAGACGACCTTCCCTTCCGATCCATTAAGACGGGCCGAACTGGGATAGCGCGTCAGTTCCTTGATGCGCCGGCCGAGCGACTCCGCCAGCCAGGCATTGTCGGCCTTCGTCGCCGGGCGAACAGCAGCCGCGTTGGCGACGACCGGCGCATCGGCATGGTGCGGTGGTGCCTGGACCGGAGCGGCAGCGGCTACCGTAGTCGATTCTGCCGCCGCCTGCGCAGCCGAAGCGGCGGCCGGCTCGGGCATCGTCTTGGCAGCCCCTTCCCTCACCGCCATGAGCGGCCGCCATTCAGGAGCTGCTTCGTCCGGAGACGGGCTCTCATGATGAATCACAGGAGCGGACTCCGCATGATGCGCGCGGGACGGCGCGGGAGGCTCATAGGCCTGCGCCGTTGCAGCCGATTCAACCGGCGGCGATACTTCCCTGGCGACAGGCGCCTGATGTTGCTCTTGCGCTACCGGTTCCGGCTTCATCACTTCCTGCGGCTTCACCTCTTCCTTTTTGATCTCTTCTTTCTTCGTTTCTTGCGGCGCGACCGGTTGGACCTTTGCCTGAACAATTTCCTGCACGGGCTCCGGCTTAGGCGGTGCAATCGTGGGGTGGACGATCTCGGGGCTGTACGGTGTGGCCACGCGGGTCATGACCATGTCAGACGTCGACTCTACAGGCGGCGCGGTCTGAATGGTCCGAACCGGGGACGGCTTCGACGGCTGAACAGTCGGGGTGGATTGCACCGTCTCGGTGCGAGGCGCGTCCGGTGAAGGCTGAACCAGCGCAACCTCCCACTGAAAGATTTCCTCCTTGAGAATCGGCTGGACCTGAGCCGTAATCATGAAGGCCAACCCGACAATCAAGGCATGCACGCCTAACGACACACCCCAGGCAGAATACGGCACTCCCTCACACTTCTCAGCAACCATCATGCAACCTCAAGAAGCACACAATAAAGACTCAGCACACAAATCGTCCAACACATCCGCCAGCATTCGGATCTGCACATTCAGCCAACAGCGGAACTCGCAGGAGACAGCGCTCTGCTCTGAACGAACAAGCCGGAAGACACATCATCCGTCCGGTTCTGTTCAACAAGTTTCTCGATCGACCGGCTAAAGACCCGCAGACTGCCGCGACCGATCTTGGTGCCTTCCAAACGGCCCTGCTCCACCCAGCGGTAGATCGTCCATCGGCTGACGGCCAGCGCTTCCGCCGCCTCTTCAACACGTAAGAGTGGTTTATTCATGATCCTCTCGCTTTCAATTGTTGGAACGCCGCTCTCCCACATTCAACGTGAGAGAAGCGCCCCATGAATCAGTCATTCCTGCAGGTAGCAGACTAGTAGCAGACTATGAGACTGAAAGAGAGGGAGGCCCGCGAGAAGTCGTTTGATGAAGAGGGCTAGGGAGGATTGAAATCGTGCTGTGCGGTTCAGACCAGGCCACAGGGGAAAGATCGATGAGATATGGAACGGTGCCGGGGTCTAAAACGTTCCCGGCCGCGCACATCCAGGTACAGAGGGACGTGCTATGGGTGGCTTTCTGATGGTGGGTATTATGGTGTGACTCGTGCGAGATCGATTGCGCCGAGGCAAGGCCCCCGACCAAAAGAATTGACAGGATCAGGAAACAAGCGAGGGATCGTGTGATCACACTGTGCATCGTATCTCACACTGTAACAGGACCGGCGAGCGGATGGTACTGGAGGCTGGGGGGGAGAGTCAAGACAGACGGTGCCGGATCGCCCTTCCTACCTTCCTGGTAGGATTCGTAAAAAGTTTGCTGTATACTGCGCGGACTATTTTGTGCGGTAGATCGACCTCTCCCGCAAGTAATATCCTTATGACTTGACGACGTCCTCTATGCTGACACAACTCCTGAATCTCGTCTTCGGCAGTAAGAACGACCGTGAAATCAAAGCGTTGATGCCCGTTGTCGCGCGCATCAACGACTTGGAGTCCAGCCTTACGCCCTTGTCGGATCAGGATCTGGTCGGAAAAACTCCGGTCTTCAAACAGCGCCTGGCCGACGGCCAGACGCTCGACGATATTCTGCCCGAGGCATTTGCCGTCTGCCGCGAGATGTCCCGCCGCCGGCTGAACATGCGCCACTTTGACGTCCAGCTCATCGGCGGCATGATCCTGCACCGGGGCCGGATCGCGGAAATGAAGACCGGTGAAGGCAAGACTCTCGTCGCGACCCTGCCGATCTATCTAAATGCGCTCGAAGGCAAGGGCGTTCATCTGATTACGGTGAACGACTACCTCGCCAAGCGCGATGCCCAATGGATGGCGCAGCTGTACCATGCGCTGGGATTGTCCGTCGGCATCATCCAGCACGACGCGTCGTTTCTCTATGATCCGACGTACGATGCCGCAGACAAGCGTCTGCAGTCTCTCCGCCCCTGCACGAGGCGGGAGGCCTATCACGCCGACATCACCTACGGGACCAACAACGAGTACGGGTTCGATTACCTGCGCGATAACCTGATTGTGAGTGAATTGGGCCAATGCGTGCAACGCGAGCTGAACTTCGCGATCGTCGACGAGGTGGACAGCATCCTGATCGACGAAGCCCGCACCCCGTTGATTATCTCCGGCCCGACCGATCAGACCACTGATCTGTATTACCGGATCAACTCCGTGATCCCGCAGCTGAAGCCGGAACACGATTTTACGATCGAAGAGAAAACCAAGACCGCCTCATTGACGGAAGAGGGCAACATCCGGGTTGAGAAGCTCCTGGGCGTGGACAACCTCTACGATCCGGACAACATGGACCTCGTCCATCACGTCGTCAAGGCGCTCCAGGCTTATGCGCTCTACAAGCGGGATGTCGATTATGTGGTAAAAGACGGCGAGGTCATCATCGTCGATGAATTCACCGGGCGCCTCATGCCGGGCCGCCGCTGGAGCGACGGGCTGCACCAGGCCGTGGAAGCCAAAGAAGGCGTGAAGATCGCCAATGAGAATCAGACGCTGGCCTCCGTCACGTTCCAGAACTACTTCCGCATGTACAAAAAGCTCGGCGGCATGACCGGTACGGCCGACACGGAAGCCGCGGAGTTTGCCAAGATTTACAATCTCGATGTGAACGTGGTTCCGACCAATCGCAAGATGGTCCGCCTCGACTATGCCGACGTGGTCTACCGAACGGAAAAAGAAAAGTTTGCGGCCATCGTCGAGGAAATCAAGGACTGCAATGAACGCGGACAGCCGGTCCTCGTCGGCACGATCTCCATCGAGAAGTCCGAAAAACTCTCCGGCTTGTTGAACCGGAACGGGGTCAAACACAACGTCCTCAACGCGAAGCAGCATGAACGCGAGGCGGAAATTGTCGCCCAGGCCGGACGCAAAGGCGCTGTCACCATCGCCACCAACATGGCGGGCCGCGGCACCGACATTCTCCTCGGCGGCAACGCCGACTTCATGTTCAAACAGATCCTCTACCGCGAAGAAAACCTGCCGGAATCGCGCAAGCTGGAAATCTTCGAAGAAATCCGCAGCGACTGCGAGAAGAACAAACAGGAAGTCGTCGCCGCCGGCGGCTTGCACATCCTCGGCACCGAACGGCACGAGAGCCGCCGCATCGACAACCAGTTGCGCGGCCGCGCCGGCCGTCAAGGCGATGCCGGATCGTCCAGATTTTACCTGTCCCTCGAAGACGATCTCATGCGGATCTTCGCCTCCGAGCGCGTCTCGCAGTTGATGCTGAAACTCGGGATGGAAGAAGGCGTGCCCATCGAACATGGCATGGTCACCCGCGCCATCGCCAATGCGCAGAAGAAGGTCGAAGCGCACAACTTCGAGATTCGCAAACAGCTGCTCGAGTACGACGATGTCATGAACAAGCAGCGCGAAGTCATCTATCAGCACCGCCATGCCGTGCTGGCCGGCGAAAATCTGAAAGCGGATCTGCTCGACATGATGTCGGGCCTGATCGACTCCGCCATGGCCGTCTTCTGTCCGGCCGAACAATATCCGGAAGAATGGGACATGCCTGGCCTCGTCGAGATGATGCACGGCCAATTCGGGCTCGACATCACGCAGGGCAAGCAGGACCACGGCGACTCGCTCCGAGACCTTGGCCGCGATGCACTGATCGAAGATCTCAAGAAACTTGTGCACGACGGCTACGAGCGGAAGGAACAGGAGTTGGGCTCAGAGCTGATGCGCTTCCTGGAAAAGACCTTCATGCTCCAGGTCATCGACCACCATTGGAAAGATCACCTCCTCGGCATGGATCATCTTCGCGACGGCATCGGCCTGCGCGGCTACGGGCAGAAGGATCCGCTGATTGAATACAAGAAGGAAGGCTACGACCTCTTCGCTGGCATGATGCAGCGGGTCAAATCGGATGCGCTGGAACGGCTATTCCGCGTCCAGGCCGTGAAGCAAGAGGCCGTTCCTGAGCAACAACAAGCCGCGCCGCCGCCGCCCCCGCCGGTCATCTCGCGGCCGCAGCCTACCCTCACACTCAACCGCGGCGAAGCCGCCGAAGCTCCCCGGACCGTAGAGCGGGTCGACGATAAAGTCGGCCGGAACGATCCCTGCCCCTGCGGAAGCGGGAAAAAGTATAAAAAGTGTCACGGAACCTAGGCTGAATACCTCACAGGAACCCTCCCCCCATTTCGGTCGCAATTGGCCCACTGCCATCAGCAAAAATCCATGCGAGCACACCGCTTTTCTCACTGATTTCGCCTTGACTTAGCGAAGCCTGGAAGGCTACTCTAGCCCACTTTTTGACCGTCTCGACGGGTGAAGTCTACCTGTCGTGGACTGGTGTCTTCTATTGACGCGCCTTGTCAGCAGAGAAACGGACTTCTTTGTGACGATCGGGCATCCTGAACTCGTTGCCGCCATGACCGCCGAGATTGCCGCCTCGGGTCCGATACCCTTCGTCCGTTTTATGGAACTGGCGCTCTATCATCCGCAATTCGGCTACTACATGCGTCCGCCGGAGTCCGGCGCCGAACGCATCGGCTGGTCCGGCGACTTCTATACCAGTTCGGACGTCCACCCGATTCTCGGCCAGGCGCTGGCGAAACAGGCCAGGCAACTCGACGCGTTCCTCGGACATCCCGATCCCTTCACCGTCGTCGAAATGGGACCGGGGAAAGGCTTACTGGCCAAGCATTTCCTGTCGGCCTGCCGCATGAATCCGGACGACTCGTTCAGCCAGCGCCTCCGCTATGTGCTCATTGAGCGCAGCCCGGCGATGCAGGAGTTGCAACGCCGGAATCTGCTGCACGGGCTCTGTGAACCGGGTCGTATTACCTGGCTCGAAGGACTCGATTCGCTGGCCGAACAGAGCGTCACCGGCCTCTGTTTCAGCAACGAATTGCCTGATGCGTTTCCGGTTCATCGGATACAGATTGAGAACGGCCAGGCCCAGGAAATCTACGTCGACTATGACGGCACCGGATTCGTTGAATGCCTCCGCCCCCTGTCGTCGCCGGAGATCCAGCAGTATCTGACCAACCTGAAGCTGTCGCTTCCGGATGGCTATCAGACGGAAATCAATACGGCGGCCGCGCACTGGATGGGACAGGTCGCCCGCGCGATCGATCGCGGGCTGGCGATTACGATCGATTACGGCCACACGGCGCAGGATCTCTACGGACCCGAACGCGCGAAGGGAACGCTGCTCTGTTACTACTCGCAGATGACCTCGGAAAATCCTTATGAGCGGGTCGGCCTCCAGGACATGACGTCCCACGTGGACTTTTCGACCCTCGCCACCGTCGGGGAAGCGCAGGGTCTGCGCGTCACGGGATTTACCAATCAGATGAGTTTTCTGATGGGGCTCGGCCTGGAAGATTTTCTCTCAAGGATGGACCCGGAAGGCGCCGAGTTTCGCGCGGCCATTCATCTGGTGCGACCGGAAGGAATGGGCCGAACATTCAAAGTGCTCATTCAACACAAGGGCATTGAGAAGCCGACGCTCGACGGGTTGCAATTCAAACCCTTCTTCGGCGAAGCCCTTGCCGCGCGCTCGGCCGCATGAGGAATATGGGAATGATTCGGCATCCGGACTCCGACAACGTTTCACGCTTCACGTTTCACGTTTCACGGGGCTTTCATGGGTAACGCCGCTGTTCCAGCGAACTATCTTCCGATCCTCCTGTTTATCGGGATCGCGATCGCCTTCGGGGCCGTGTCGCTGCTGGCCGGGTGGTTTGTGAGACCGAGCCGTCCCTACCGGGCCAAACTGGCGCCCTATGAGAGCGGCAGTCCGCTGTTTCAAGACGCCCGCGTCCAGATCCCGATGCGCTATTACATCATCGCGATGCTGTTCGTGATCTTCGACATTGAGATCGTCTACATGTTCCCCTGGGCCGTGGCGTTTTCCAAGCTCGGATTCGTCGGTCTCGCCGAAATGGTGACCTTTATCGGCATCTTGGTCGTCGGGTTCTGGTACGCCTGGAAAAAGGGGGCACTCGAATGGGATTGAGCGGGTCCTGTCGGCGACCAACCTATTCGTCCTCGCTCCACCCATCCCCCAGTGGGTCCCTTCCGCTGCGGGCGAATGGGTTGATCGCCGCCACCCGCTCACGCATTCTCGCTAGGAAGGTGAAGAGGAAAAGATGAGTTTTTTAGAACGACAATTCGAAGCCAATATCCTCACGACAAACCTGGATGCGGTCGTGAACTGGGCGCGGAAGTCGGCTCTCTGGCCGATGACCTTCGGCCTCGCCTGCTGCGCGATCGAGATGATCGCCAGCGTGTCGTCCCGCTACGATCTCGACCGGTTCGGAGCCGGCGTGTTCCGCGCCTCCCCGCGCCAGTCGGATCTGATGATCATTGCCGGCACGGTCACCCGCAAGATGGCTCCCGTGATCCGCCGGATTTACGATCAGATGCCTGAACCGCGTTATGTGATTTCGATGGGCTCCTGCGCCACTTCCGGCAATCACTACAACAGCTACGCGGTGGTACAGGGCGTCGATCAAATCATTCCGGTAGATGTCTACGTGCCGGGCTGCCCGCCGCGGCCGGAGGCGCTGCTGGATGGGTTGCTGAAACTCCAAGAGAAGATTCAACGCGAAAAGGTATTCGTGAAGTAATGTCGCAAGCGATCGTCGATACACTCGTCGCACAATTTCCTGACGCCGTGCTCTCCGTCGATCTCGACACAGGCCGCGGTGAGATGGTCGCCCAGGTGCGCGCGTCAGACATGCTGACGGTCGCCCGCTACCTGCACGACGCGCCCGAGATGGCCTTCGACCACATTACCGATATCTGCTCTGCGGATTACCCCACAGACCAGAACCGGTTCGAAGTGATTTATCATTTGCTGTCTCTGCCTCACGGCCGCCGTATCCGCGTGAAAGCCCGTGTGACCGAAGACAATCCATCACTTCCTTCAGTGACGAGCGTGTGGCGCGGCGCGGAATTTCTCGAGCGGGAAGTCTTCGACATGATGGGCATTATCTTTTCCGGACATCCGGACCTCCGCCGAATTCTCATGCCGGAAGACTACGCCGAAGGCTACCCGCTCCGGAAGGATTTCCCCACGGAGGGCCGCGGCTGGCGCAGCCAGTTCGATTTTATTCCGCGCCTCGACGAAGCGCCGGAAGAGATGACCGAAGGCGAGTATACGGAAACGGAAAAGAAACCGTTTATTGCAGCAACCGGCCCCGGATCGCGCCGGCGGGAAGAACTTCTCTTGAATATGGGGCCGCAACACCCCAGCACCCATGGCGTGTTGCGCGTCGTGCTGGAACTCGACGGGGAACGCATTGTGAAAGCGACGCCGGATCTCGGCTATCTCCACCGCGGCGTCGAAAAGCTGGCCGAGGGCCTGGCCTACATGCAAGTTATCCCGCATACCGACCGGCTCGATTACGTCTGCGCCATGGCCAACAATTACGCCTACGTCCGGGCCGTCGAAAAACTGCTCGATATCACCGTGCCGGAGCGCGCCGAATACATCCGCACGCTGGTAGCGGAGATGCAGCGCATCATCGGCCACCTGTTCTGGCTGGGCACCCAGGCACTCGACATTGGCGCCATGACCGTCTTCTTCTGGACCTTCCGCGAGCGCGAGATCCTCCTGGATCTCTTCGAACAGCTCTGCGGCGCCCGTCTGACGCTCAATTATTATCGGATCGGCGGAGTCGACAGCGACTTCACGCCGGAGTTGGTCCTGCGGCTTCGCGCGTTCCTGAGCACGTTTCCGCAGAAAGTCGCAGAATACGATTCGCTTATCGCGTCCAACCGCATCTGGGTCGGGCGCACGAAAAATGTGGCCGTCATTTCTGGAGAAGACGCGATCAATTTCGGCCTCACCGGCCCCACCTTGCGCGGCTCCGGAGTCGACTACGATATTCGCAAGCTGGAACCGTACGGAGTCTACGACAGGGTGGAGTGGGACGTGCCGCTCGGGAAACATGGCGACACCTACGACCGGTACTGGGTCCGGATGGAAGAAATGCGTCAGAGTGCCAGAATCATTGCGCAGTGCCTGGATCAAATGCCCCAAGGACCCATCATGGCGGATGTGCCGCAATACATCCCGCCCCCCAAGCAACAAGTGATGCGGGACATGGAAAGCCTGATCCACCATTTCATTATCTTCACGCAGGGATTCAAGCCGCCGAAAGGCGAAACCTATTGCGCCACCGAAGCTCCGAAGGGCGAGTTGGGATTCTTTATCATCAGCGACGGCAGCCCCCGTCCCTATCGATTGAAGATCCGCTCCCCCTCCTTCGTCCACATGGGCGCCTTCGACCACATGGCGCGGGGATATTTGATTTCCGACATCATCACGATCTTCGGCTCTTATGACATTGTGATGGGAGAGTGCGATCGGTAGGAAACGATCGACGAGGACCTAGACGCAGGACGAGAGACGATCAACGGCATGACACTATCAGAGAAATATAAAGACGAAATCGCGGAGATCCTGTCGCGCTACCCGGTGAAGCGCTCCGCGCTGATTCCGCTCTTGTACCTGGCACAGCGCGAACCGGGCTACATCACGGAAGCCGCGATGACGGAGATCGCCGGCCTGCTGAAGCTGACGCCGCCGCAGGTCTATGAGACCGCGACCTTTTACACGATGCTGAACCTCAAGAAGGTCGGCACACACCATATTCAGGTGTGCAAGTCGCTCATGTGCGCGTTGGTCGGCTCGGACACCGTGATCGGCTGGGTCAAGACCAAGCTCGGAATCGCCCCTGGCGAAACAACGGCCGATGGTCTGTTTACACTGACCGCCGTCGAATGCCTGGCGGCCTGCGGCACCGCACCGATGATGCAGATCAACGACGATTACTATGAGCGATTGACGGAAGAGAAAGTCGACAAGATCCTGGCGGACCTCCGGGCAACCGGAACCAGCCCGCTAAAAAGCGGCCCCTATATGTGGCCTGAATCGACGCGATAGACGTCTCGAAAACACTATGCCGAAACACGAACTCGTCCTTCTGAAAAATATGATGCAGCCCGGATACACCGGGTCGCTGGCCGACTACGAAAAGACCGGCGGCTATCAGGCCCTGCGCAACACGCTTGGCAAGCTCGCGCCGACTGACGTGACCACCACGGTCATGAAGTCCGGTCTGCGCGGCCGGGGCGGCGCCGGCTTCCCGACCGGCGTAAAGTGGGGATTTCTCCCAAAAGATTATCAAGGCCCGCGCTACCTCTGCTGCAACGCCGACGAAAGCGAACCCGGAACGTTTAAGGACCGGCAGCTCATGGAGCGGGATCCGCACCAGGTGCTCGAAGGGATTGTGCTGGCCTGCTACGCGATCGGCGCCCAGTCCGCCTACATTTATATCCGCGGCGAAATGGTCCTCGGGTCCAAGATCCTGGAACGAGCCATCGGCGAAGCCCGCGCCGCCGGATACATCGGCAAGAACATCCTCGGCACCGGCATCACCGTGGACGTCTGGGTCCATCGCGGCGCCGGCGCCTACATCTGCGGAGAAGAAACGGCGCTGCTCGAATCCTTGGAAGGCAAGCGCGGCCTCCCGCGGGTGAAGCCGCCGTTCCCGGCGACCCACGGTCTCTACAACAAACCGACCGTCGTCAACAATGTGGAGACGCTGGCCAATCTGCCGCACATTCTTTCTCGCGGGCCGGAATGGTTTGCCTCCATCGGCTCGCCGCCGAAGAGCACCGGCACGCGCGTCTTCTGCGTGAGCGGCCACGTGAAGCGTCCCGGCAATTATGAATTGCCGATGGGTGTGACGATTCGTGAACTGGTGTTTGAACATGCCGGCGGCATGCGATCGGACAAGCCGCTGAAAGCCTTTATCCCTGGCGGGGCCTCGGCCCCCTTTCTGACACCCGATCATCTGGATGTGAAGCTGGATTTCGAGTCCGTCGCAGCGGCCGGGTCGATGCTCGGCTCCGGCGGAGTGACCGTCATGGAAGAAGGGACCAGCATGGTCTGGGCCGCGCTCCGGTTGATGGAGTTTTTCTATCACGAGTCCTGCGGCAAGTGCAGTCCCTGCCGGGAAGGCAGCTCCTGGCTCGTGCAGACCATGCGCCGGATTATGGCCAAACGCGGCCAGATGCAAGACCTTGAAACCCTCACAGATCTGTGCAAGAACATCGCGGGCCGCACGGTCTGCGCCTTCGGCGATGCCGAGGTATCGCCGATCATGAGCACTTTGAAACATTGGCGACACGAATACGTAACGTTGATTCACGAAGCCGAGGCGGCCAATTTGATCCGCCCGGAATCCGTTGGAACCAGACACTGAGACTATGCCGAATACGTCTGAAACAGTTCGCGTGACGATCGACGGCCACACCATTAGCGTGCCGAAAGGCACCCTGCTGATCGAAGCCGCGCGGCGCGTCGGCGCGATGATTCCGCACTTCTGCTACCACCCCAAGCTCAAGCCGGACGCCAACTGCCGCATGTGCTTGGTCGAAATTGAGAAGATGCCCAAGCTCCAGACGGCCTGCAGCACGCCGGTCGCGGAAGGCATGAGCGTCCGGACCGCGACGACGGTCGTGAACGACGCCCATAAATCCGTACTGGAATTCATTCTCGCGAATCATCCGTTGGACTGCCCCGTCTGCGACCAGGGCGGGAAGTGTGACCTGCAGGACTTTTCGCATCAGTACACCGCAACGACGAGCCGGTTCGCCGAGACCAAACGCATTTTCCAGAAAGAATACTTCAGCCCGTTGATCGAAACACAGATGAACCGCTGCGTGCAGTGCCTGCGCTGCGTCCGGTACTGCGACGAAGTGATGGATGTCAAAGCTCTGGCCCCGGTCGGCCGCGGGACGATGACGGAGATCAAGCATTTCGGCGCCCATCCGCTGGATTGCGAGTTCTGCGGAGGCTGCGTGCAGATCTGTCCGGTCGGTGCGATCACCAGCCGCCTGTCCATGTACGAATACCGGCCCTGGATGCTGAAACGGGCCGAGACGATCTGCGGCTATTGCGGCGACGGGTGCCAGATCACCGTCCAGACCAAGACCAATCAGCTGATCGAGGTCAACTCCGCCTACGGCGCCGGACGCAACAACGGCGATCTCTGCGCCAAGGGGTTCTTCGGCTTTCACGCCACCAGCCATCCCGAGCGGCTCACGCATCCCTTGATCCGCAAGAACGGCACCCTGGTGCAAACCACCTGGGAAGAGGCGCTGGAGTACATTGCCGAGCAAGCCGGCCAGATCAAACAGGTACACGGCGGCCAGGCCTTCGGAGGTCTGATCACCGGCCGATGCACGAATGAGGAGCTGTATCTCTTCCAGAAATTCACGCGGCTGACGCTCGGCACCAACCATCTCGACAGCAGCGCCCGGTACGGGCAGATGAACAGCATACAGGCCATGCGCCGGGTGCAGGGCACGCATCGTTGGACTGTGACCTTCGAAGATCTCGGAGCCGCCGACGTCCTGGTACTGGTCGGGACGAACATCACGGAAACGAATCCGATCACCGGCCTTGCGATCAAAGAAGCGGTCAAGAAGCGCCAGGCGACGCTGGTCACCATCGAATCGCTGCTGCCGGCGATCGGCACGATCAGCAACATCGCGAATCTCTCGCAGCACCATTTCTGCGTGTCACCCACACTATTCCGCACCGCCATCCTCGGCTTGCAGAAAGCGGTCGTCGAACAGAATCTGGTTAGCGCCAACCTAACTCAGCAACGTTCAAGCTTTGTGACCGCCGTCTCCGCACGGCTGCAGCTACTGTCCTGGCATGACATCCAGGCCGCCACGGGAGCAGGCCAGGAATCCTATGCCGCCGCCGCGCAGGCACTGGCCAAAGGGAAGCGCCTCGTCGTCGTCACAGGACAGGGTCTCTTGCGCAGCGATCAGGGCTATGCCGGCGCCATGAATCTCCTGGATCTGCTGCTCCTCCTGGGGAAGCTCGATCAGCCGGGATGCGGACTGGCTCCGCTGGCGGAAGAAAACAACGACCAGGGCGCGATTGAAATGGGCGCGGTCGCCGAATTCCTGCCGGGTCCTGTCGATGTGACCGACAAGAGCGGACGAGACCGGGTCGTGGACATCTGGAAAGAAGCGCCACCGTCTACTGCTGGCCATACACTGATCGACATGCTGGCCCGCGCCAAATCCGGCCAGCTTAAAGCGATGTTCATCGTCGGCGAAAATCCTGTGGCCAGCCTGCCGGCTCCGGTAGAAGTGCGCGAGTCGCTCGACAAGCTGGAACTGCTGGTTTGCCAGGAACTCTTCTTGACCGACACCGCCGCGCTGGCCCATGTCGTCCTGCCGGTCTGCTCGTCGCTCGAAAAAGACGGCACGTTTACCAATACGGAAGGCCACGTCCAGGCGGTCCGGCAGACCGTCGAGCCGGTCGGCGAAGCCCGTCCGGATTGGGAAATCTTCTCCGCCCTCTCGGGACTGCTCGGGACCCCGCTGGACTACAGCGAGAGCCGTGAGATCTTGAAGGAGATTCGCAGCCTTATCCCTGGATACGGCTCGTTAGGACCGGCTCCGGTCCCCGCGAAAGTCGATCGCGCGACGATGGATCGCTATCTCAGTCAGGGCTTTGAACGGGACCTCGCCGGACGCTATCAGATGCCGCGCACCCCGTCCCGTCCGGACGGAACCGTACAGATTGAACTCGTGCAGAGCTTGTTCCACTCGGGCAAGTTATCGACCAAATCGAAGGGGCTGATCCAAATCGAAGGCCGGAGCTCCTTGCGTATCAGTCCGCGCGATGCCGCTCGGTTTGGCCTGGTCGACGGCAACCGCGTCCGTCTCTCCAATTCGCAGGGCGAAGTGACCGCGGAAGTCAAAGTCGCGGACCGGGTACCGGAAGGCCACGCCTGGTTTCCGGACCATTTCAGCCAGGAAGTGAACAACCTGTTTGCCTGTGTCATCGATACCGAAACCAAGGTGCCGTATATCCGGACGACCTCGGTCTCGATGGTGAAAGTGTCGTGAGAAAACTGTGTCGATGTTGACGGTCGCTAATCCAGGGGTGTCATCGTGACTGAACTCAGCTTGCGTCTCGCTGTCTCGCTCGCACAAATCGCCGCGGTCATGGGCATTGTGATGCTCACCGTGATGATCCTGACGCTCGCCGAGCGGAAAGTGCTCGGATGGATGCAGGATCGGATGGGCCCCATGGAAGTCGGCCCCTACGGCATTCTTCAGCCGATCGCCGACGGATTGAAGCTCTTCTTCAAAGAAGACATCGTCCCGGCCGGCGCCAATAAGTTCATGTTCAGCCTCGCGCCGATTCTCGCGATGGTACCGGCCCTGATCGGCTTTGCGGTCATTCCCTTCGGCCCGAATGAAACCATCCAGCTCTTCGGGATGACCATCAAGCCCTTCGTCATCAGCGATATCAATATCGGCGTGCTCTATATTCTGGCCTTTGCCTCGATCGGCGCCTACGGGATCATCCTGGGCGGCTGGGCCTCCAACAGCAAGTACTCGCTGCTCGGCGGACTCCGGTCGGCGGCGCAGATCATCAGCTACGAATTGAACGTCGGCCTGGCCATAGTGGGCGTCCTGATCATGGCCGGCTCGCTCAGCCTGGTGAAGATCACCGATGCCCAGGCGGGCGGCTTCTGGCATTGGTATGTGTTCGCCTTTCCGGCTCCGCAGATCTTCGCGTTCGTCGTGTACGTGATCTCCGCCGTCGCGGAAACGAATCGCGTGCCCTTCGACCTGCCCGAAGCCGAGAGCGAGCTGGTGGCCGGTTTCTTCACCGAATACAGCGGCATGCGCTTCGCATTTTTCTTCATCGCGGAATACGCCAACATGGTGTTGGTCTCCTGCGTCGCAGCGGCCCTATTCCTCGGCGGATGGAATGCGCCCTATCCCGGCACCATTCTCGCGCATATCGGACTGGAGCCCTTCGCCTGGATCGAAGGGGTGGCCTGGTTCACCGTGAAAGTGTACGGCTTCCTGTTTCTGTTCTTCTGGTTGCGCGCCACGCTGCCGCGCCTGCGCTACGACCAGCTGATGAAGTTCGGCTGGAAGGTCATGCTCCCGATCGCGTTGGCCAACATCGTGGTAACGGCCATCGCCATGTACATTTATAACCAGTTCAAGTAAGACCGCCGACGACTATGGCCCAGGCAACGACGACAGAGCGCATCATCGACTGGATCAAGACCATGACGTTCTATGAACTCCTGGTCGGGATGAAGGCCACGATGTCGCATCTCATTCACTACAAGCCCATCACGCTGCAGTATCCGCATGAAAAGCGGACCCTGCCGGACAACTACCGCGGCATGCTTGCGCTCCTGCGCTACGACGACGGGACGGAGAAATGCGTCGGATGCGACCTCTGCGAAGCCGCCTGCCCGTCACGCGTGATTCGCGTCGTGAGCGCGGAAGTTCCTGAGGAGCCTACAAAGCGTTACTCCAAAGAATATTACATGGACATGACCCGCTGCCTGTTTTGCGGCATGTGCGTCGATGCCTGTCCGGTCGATGCGCTCGGCATGACCAGAGAGTTCGAGTGGGCGGTCTACGACAAGCGCGACCTCCAGTTGAACAAACAGCAACTGCTCGCCATCGGCGACCGGTCGTTCCCCGTCCGTGAAAAGCGGCTGGAGCTCCAGCACCCGAACGTCGCCTTCTTTAATGTGGCGTTCAAGCACGTGCCGCAGAAACCGAATTGAGGCCGGGCCGTTGATGTCGCCTCGCCTCTCTCACGGAGGGGCCGGGCTGTGATGAACCTGTGCCCGTCATCTGACGCGGCGCAGTCCCTGAGGAAACGACGTGGATCATTTGTTTTTCGGATATTTCGCCGGTGTGATTGCCCTCACGGCAGTGCTCGTCGTGGCGTTCAGAAACCCGATTTACAGCGCCCTCTCGCTGCTCATCATGTTCTTCCATGTCGCAGGGCTGTACGTGACGCTGCATGCCGAATTCCTGGCGGCCGTCCAGATCATCGTGTATGCAGGGGCCATCCTGGTCCTGTACCTCTTCGTCGTCATGCTGCTCAATCTCAAGACGGACGATCGCTATCATAGTCAGTGGCGGGCTGCCGCATTTGTCGGCGGGCCGTTGCTCATCGAATTCTTCGTGCTCCTGGCCGGCAGCCTGTCCGCTCCGCCGGCCGCCCTGCCTCGGGTGGATATCGAAACCGGGGACAACACGTTGGCGATCGGAGAAACTCTGTTTTCGACCTACTTGTTCCCGTTTGAAGTGGCCTCGCTCATCCTGCTGGTAGCGATGATCGGCGCCATCGTCCTGGCGAAACGAGAAGTCCCGGAGACGCCGGCGTCATGACTATCCCCATTACCTACTATCTGGTCTTGAGCGCCATCGTCTTTCTGACGGGCCTGGTGGGCGTGCTCATCCGCCGCAACATCATTGCGATTCTGCTGTCGGTGGAATTGATGCTGAACGCCACCAACATCAATTTCGTGGCCTTCTCCGAGCATCTGCACGATCTGGGCGGACAGGTCTTTGTCTTCTTCGCCCTCACCGTGGCCGCCGCCGAAGTGGCGGTCGGATTGGCGATCATCATTGCCCTGCACCGTGCCAAAGACACGATCAACGTAGAACAGTTCAATTTGCTGAAGTGGTAACTCGACGATGTATGCGCTGATTCCATTGCTTCCGCTGGCCGCCTTTCTCGTCCTGGGCCTGGCCGGCAATCGTATCAAGGACCGCGCGCACCTTGTCGCCGTGCCGGCGGTCGTCTTGTCCTGGCTCCTCTCCGTGCTGGCATTTATTGAAGTCGCCCAGGGCGCCCCGATCAGCCAACCGCTCTATACCTGGCTGACGTCCGGCCATCTCGACATCCACATCGGACTCTATCTCGACCGCCTGACCGTCGTGATGCTCCTGCTGGTCACGACCGTCAGTTCGCTCGTCCACATCTACACGATCGGCTACATGCACGGGGAAGCGGGCTATGCCCGCTTCTTCAGCTACATCGCCCTGTTCACGTTCTCGATGCTGATGCTGGTGCTCGCCGACAACTTGTTACAGTTGTTCGTCTTCTGGGAAGCGGTCGGGCTCTGCTCGTATCTCTTGATCGGCCATTGGTATGAACGCGCCCCGGCCTGCGCCGCCGCGACCAAAGCGTTTCTGGTCAATCGCGTGGGAGACTTCGGTTTCATGCTCGGCCTTTTGCTGGTCTGGTACTCCTTCGGCTCGCTGAACTATCTGGACATTTTCCCCGCAGCCCATGAAGCAGCCAACCTGACGATGAATGTGCTGGGCCCCTTCGGCGGAACCTGGAATGTGTCGGTATTCACAATGATCTGCCTGTTGCTGTTTACCGGCGCCATCGGCAAGTCGGCTCAGGTGCCGCTGCATGTCTGGCTGCCGGATGCCATGGAAGGCCCGACACCGATCTCCGCCTTGATCCATGCCGCCACGATGGTGACCGCCGGCGTCTTCATGGTGGCCCGGCTCGCGCCTCTCTATAACCTGTCCCCGACCGCGATGACTGTCGTCGCACTCGTCGGAGCCGCGACAATGGTGCTCGGCGCGACCATCGCGTTGACTCAGACCGACATCAAGCGCGTCGTTGCTTACTCGACGGTCAGCCAACTCGGCTACATGGTCATGGCCTGCGGTCTCGGCGCCTACGGCGCCGGCATGTACCATTTGCTGACGCACGGCGCCTTCAAAGCCTTGCTCTTCCTGGGCTGCGGCTCGGTGATCATCGCGCTCCACCATGAACAGGATATGCGCCACATGGGCGGCCTGAAAGACAAGCTGCCAGTCACTTACTGGACGTTCATCGTCGGCTCGCTGGCATTAGCCGGCTTCCCGTTAACCGCCGGCTTCTTCAGTAAGGACGATCTGCTGATCTCGGCCTGGTCCTCCGGCCCCCTTGGTCAGGTGCTCACCGTACTGGGATTGCTGACGGCGCTGATGACCGCGTTCTATAGCTTCAGGCTGGTCTTCGTCACGTTCTGGGGTCCCTCCCATGTCGATAAGAAGCACGCCAAGCATGTGCACGAGCCGTCGAGCACGATGACCTTTCCGCTGATCGTACTCGCCGTTTTGAGCATCGCAGCCGGGTACGTCGGAATCCCCGAATTTCTTGAGCCGGTATTTGCCCACGGCGGAGCCGTAGCAGCCCATCACGGCGATGCTGGATTTGCGATCATGATCATCGCCACCCTCATGGGTCTGACAGGGATTGCCGGAGCCTATTATGTCTACGTGTTGAATCCGCAACTGCCGAATCAATTCGCCAGCCGATGGAAGACGTTGTACGAGGGCTCGCTGCACAAGTGGTATGTGGACGAGGCCTATGATCGCGCGTTCGTGAAGCCAACCTTTGCCGTGGCCGCCGACATGTGGAAGCGGATCGACGTGGCCGTGATCGACGGCGCGGTGAACGGCATTGCCCGCGGGATCGCCTGGGGCGGATGGCTGTTGCGCCTGGTTCAAAGCGGTCAGACGCAGCACTATGCGCTCGCGATGGCGCTTGGCATGGTTATTCTTGTGACAGTCTTTTTGGTGTTCTGAGGTCCTATGCAATCGGGCGGATTTCCCTGGCTGACATTGCTGATCTTCCTGCCGCTGGCAGGCGCGGCTGCGCTGTTCTTCGTCAAAGAGACCAGCGTCCGGATGGTGGCACTAGGGATCACGGTCGCTGATCTGCTGGTCTCGCTTCCCCTCTGGTGGCTGTTCGACGCCTCGTCGAGCCAGATGCAATTTGCCGAGAATGTGGTCTGGATCACGTCCCCGCCCATTCATTACCATCTGGGGTTGGACGGGATCAGCCTGCCGCTCGTCCTGATGACGACCGTGCTCATGCCGCTCTGTGTCACGATCTCCTGGCGCTCGATCGAAACGCGGGTCAGCAGCTTCATGGCCATGCTGCTCATTATGGAAGCCGCCATGATCGGCGTCTTCGCGGCATTGGATTTCGTCCTGTTCTATGTGTTCTGGGAAGCGATGCTGATCCCGATGTATCTTCTCATCGGAGTGTGGGGCGGACCGAACCGGCTGTACGCCGCCATCAAGTTCTTCCTGTATACGCTGGCAGGCAGCATTCTGCTGCTGATCGCGATTCTGGCGCTCTATTTCCAGGGCGGCCACACCTTCGATATCGTGCAACTCAGCCAGCAAGCCTATTCGCCTCGGCTCCAATTCTGGCTGTTCATCGCGTTCTTTGCCGCCTTTGCAGTGAAGGTCCCGATGTTCCCGTTCCACACCTGGTTGCCGGATGCCCACGTCGAAGCCCCGACCGCCGGCAGCGTGATCCTCGCAAGCGTTCTGCTAAAGATGGGCACCTATGGTTTTCTACGATTCAGCCTGCCCATGCTGCCGGATGCGTCCAAGGATTTCACGCCCATGATCGTGGCTCTCTCGATCATCGCGATCGTGTACGGCGCCTATATGGCGCTGGCCCAGGCGGATCTGAAGAAACTCATCGCCTACTCCAGCGTGAGCCACATGGGCTTTGTGACGCTCGGCCTCTTCATGTTCAATCAGCAAGGCATCGAAGGCGCCGTGATGCAGATGGTCAACCACGGCATCACCACCGGCGGCCTCTTCCTCTGCGTGGGCGTGATCTACGAACGGACGCACAGCCGGCAGATTGCCGACAATGTCGGGCTGACGAAACCGATGCCGCAGTATGCGACGCTGCTGGTGATCTTCTCCCTCTCGTCGCTGGGCCTCCCCGGCACCAACAGTTTTGTGGGTGAATTTCTGGTGTTGGTCGGCACGTTCCTCTGGAGCAAGATCGCGGCAGCCCTCGCCTCGATCGGAATCATTCTGGCCGCGGCCTACATGCTCTGGATGGTCCAGCGGGTCGCGTTCGGCGTCCCGTCACCTCATCAGTTACCCAAGCTGACTGATCTGAATCGCCGCGAGATGGCGACGCTGATTCCGCTGGTCGTCCTGGTCTTCTGGATCGGCTTGTTTCCAAATCCGATTTTGAGCCGTATGCACGCCTCGGTCTCCAATGTCGTCGCCCGCGCTACGCACGGACCGCAAGAGTCTCCGACCTCAACCGGTCAGGTCACCCCGGTCGTCGAGCCAGTCCCGGCCACGCAGACCGTACAGTCGACGGAGGCGCCACGTCCATGATGCTCTCGGCTCAGGATCTGTTCGCCATTCTGCCGGAATTGCTGGTCGTCTTCGCCGCTTGCGCGGTCCTGGCGTTGGACCCGATCACGCCGTCATCCAAGAAGGATGGCCTGGCCTGGCTCAGCCTGGGCACGATGGCGGTCTGTATGGGATTGACCGCTGCGCGTTTCGGCTCGCCGACGACGGCCTTCGGCGGCCTGGTGGTGATCGACAATTACTCCTGTTTTTGGAAGCTCCTCCTCTATTTCGTGACCGGACTGACGATTCTGCTGTCCTTCCCGTACCTGAAAGAGGAACGCATCTATCTCGGCGAGTACTATGGATTCATCCTCCTCGCCCTCTCCGGCATGATGGTCATGGTCTCAGGAGCCGATCTGCTCACGATCTACCTCGGTACCGAACTCATGTCGCTCTCCCTCTATGTCATGGCCGGCCTCAAGCGGGCGGAAGCCAAGTCGCTCGAGGCCTCGGCGAAGTACTTCGTGCTCGGAGCCTTTTCATCCGGCATCCTGCTGTACGGCATCTCGCTCTTATATGGTTCTGCCGGTACCACCCAGCTTCCGGCTATTGCCGCCGCGATTGCCGGTCGAAGCCTGGATGATCCCCTACTCCTCTTCGCGACGATCCTGATCGCCGTGGGGTTCAGCTTCAAACTGGCCGTCGTGCCGTTCCATATGTGGACACCAGACGTGTACCAGGGCGCCCCGACGTCCGTCACCGCCTTTATGGCCGTGGCCTCAAAAGCCGCCAGCTTCGGCGCCTTCATGCGGGTCTTCGTGGAAGGACTCGGCGGCGTGCGGGCCAACTGGTCGTTGATGTTCCTGCTGCTCTGCATTGGGACCCTGATCCTGGGCAACATCGTCGCGCTCGTGCAAACGAACGTAAAACGCATGCTCGCCTATTCGAGCATTGCCCACGCGGGCTATGCCTTGATCGGCGTGGTGGCCGCTGGTCGCCTGGATCCGACTGAAGCCTCATCCGCTGTTTCAAGCGTCATGCTCTACATTGCCCTGTACGCGTTCATGACCTTCGGCGCCTTTACGATCATCGCCATGCTGCGGAAGGGAGGTCTCGAGGGCGACGACATCGAAGATTTCAGCGGCCTGGCCAAACGCCATCCGTTTGCCGCGCTCCTCATGATGGTCTTCATGGTTTCGCTGGCGGGTATTCCTCCGACAGCCGGCTTCATCGGTAAATTCTATGTCTTTATGTCGGCCGTCCAGGCAGGACTCACCTGGCTGGCGGTTCTGGCTCTGGTCTTTGCCGCAATCTCGGCCTACTTCTACCTGCGGCTGGTGATGGTGATGTACATGCGGGAACCAGAGGCTGTCACCGCACTATCGCCCAGGTTTGTGTCATCCCCGGCTCTCTCCATTGTGCTGGCCTGTGCCATCGCCGGCGTGGTGTTCTTCGGGATCTATCCCGATCCGATAGTGAACCTAGCAACCCAGGCCGCACTTACGCTGAAATAGCCTCCCCGGTTCGCCAAATAAGATGCGCCGCCTGGAAACCCGTGCTAGGCTCATCTCCTCAAGCACCTGACACCGTACCAGACACTATCATCACGAGCACTCTGGGCTGACGTATGATGCAAGCCATCCGGTTCATCCTCGATCTGCTCAAGGCCTTCCAACGCCACGGCTGCGCGAGTCTGGCGGCATCCTTGGCATTCTTCTCGCTGCTCTCACTCTTTCCACTCGTGTTTCTGCTGCTCTATGGAATCAGCTTCCTGGTCAGCCAAGATGTGATCGGCGAGCAGTTCCTCTTGAGCTTTCTGAAAGGCTTTCTCCCGTCGCTGGGTGAGCGCCTGGCTGAAGAACTGCATCGCATCAGCGTGCTGGAAAGCGTGCGGTGGGCCGTCTTTCTGTCGTTCGCCTGGTTCGGAGCCCTGGTGTTTTACGAATTGGACTACGCGCTGAATGTCGTATTCGAAAGCACCTGGAAACGTCACCCACTGATCTCGACGGCGATTTCAGTCGCCTCACTGGGTGCCACCGGACTGCTTCTGATCATTTCCTATGTGGCGACACAGATTATCAATTTCCTGACCAGCTACGTTCCTCAGCTGTGGGGACTGGATCTGGTGGCGCTGGCCGCGCATGATTTTCTGCTGACCTACACCATCCCCTTCGGCCTCGCCTTTTTGACCGTCACAGGTTTGTACCGGTTTGTCCCGCGCCGGCCCCCGCAATGGCGGGAAGCCATGATCGGCGGCATCACGTTCGGCCTGCTGTGGGTGGCGGCCAAACTGCTGTTCGTCACCTATAGCGGCTATGCCACGGTCTATGTGCGGCTGTACGGCTCACTCCTGGAGATCGTCCTCATGCTGCTGTGGGTCTACTACTCGGCCGTCCTGCTGCTTTTCGGCGCAGTCGTGGCCCACAAACTCCAGCAGCGTGCCCAGGCCGCTCCACCTTCGATCGCCCCACCCGCCGCTGCCTAGTCACTGTCAATCCAGCGGGATACTCCTGCAACTTCCGGCCTTTTTCTAGGAGATCCCCTCCTTCCTCGATACAATGGCTTCCGGTCATAAAAGGGAGCGGCATGTCGGACGACTTCGGCAAAGAACTGTTAATGCTGGGCGGGACCATCGCGGGCTTTGTGGCAGCGTTGCTCACGGTCCTCGAAAAGCTCCTCGACTTCCAGACCCGTATGCACGGCAAGAAAGAGGCGAAGGGACCGTCACGGCCTGAGCGAGCCGTGCCAGAATCGACCTCCACTATCGACTTCTTCTCTTCCAAACCCCTGCGTGGATCGTCCTATCTCCTCTTGTATGAAACCAGTGTGATCGTCGCCGCCGGCGTCTTGTTGAACTATGTCGGCCTCACGCTCAGCCGCCATATGGAAAGCATTCTCTTCCTGGATATGACCGGCACGGCCCTGGTCGCATTTCTCTTGGGGCCCTGGTGGGGCGCGATCGTCGCACTGCTCTCGAACTCCGTCGTGAACTGGCTGCTGTATCCGGAAGCCGGCGCCGATGTCGTCATCTTCCCCTGGTCGCTCGTGAATATGACCGGCGCACTCTTCTGGGGCGTCATGGCGAGACAACCTGGTTTCCAAAAGTATGTGCGGACCGCCAAGAGCTCCGCCCTGGCCCATAGCTGGTTTCTGTTGAGTTTCGGGCTCGTCGGGGCAGTGGTCATGAGCATCCCCGGCACACTCGTGCAGGCGGCTCTGAATGAACGCACCGTCTTCGCGTTGAATCCCGAAGTTGCGGAAGCACTCAGCGCGCGGGTGATCCAGTGGGAAACCGTCGTGCGGGGTTCCATCGAGACGATGCTGGGCGTGCAATGGGGAGAGAGCATCAGCTGGTATGTGGTGAACTGGTTCCAGAACATTGTCCGGTACATTCCGGACAAGACCATGAGCGCGGCCATCGCGCTCGTGGTGCTGAAGTACGGCTATCCGTTGTTTGAGCAGGAATTGATCCACGGCGGCCCTGAAAAAGAACCGCCCGGCGATGAGCGTGTGCTGCCGTTGGTCCTCGGCCTGCTCTATGCGCCGTCCTATGCGACGCTCATCAGTAGCGAGAGCTATGCCGGCATGCAGTTCTGGCCGCTTTGGTCGCTGCCCTGGCTCTTTATTGTGATGGGCTACTTCAAGCTGCGCTATTGGGGGGCGACGGATGAGATATTGCACGAGGCCCGCCTCGAACGAGCGGAGCGCTATGCCCGCGCGCTCAAACCGATCGGGAAGGAGCCGTCCTATGAATTCTGCCGGCGACTGACCTTCGTGACGCTCGTCGCCAGCCTTATCTTTGCCCTGTGCCTGCCCATCCTGTTAATGGACTTCTATCGCGTCACCTTCAAATTCTTCTGCGTGGTCTACGGATTCTTGCTCGTCGTCCATCTCATCCGCGTCGCCATCGCCCAGAATATTTCCGTGGCACGCTCTGAGTGAGCGGTGACTCGTCGTTCGGATCTCGTCGCTGAACGATCCGCGTTACGCTTTGTGCAGCTGCAGGTAGTGCACGATCGCTGAATGGGTGACGAGCCCGATAACCTGCCCCTCCTGCACGACGACCAGGCGGTCCAACCCTTCCTGGCTCATCCGCTGCATCGCCTCCAACACCGGCACATTCGGTCCAATCGTCAAACCGGGCGACGCCTGGCGCATGATCTGTCCAATCTGTTTCCACGGCCAGAGCGGTTGGGATACAGCCTGAACGTCCATCACGGTCACCAGCCCGACCAGATCCCCGTGTGAGACGACCGGGAACCCTCCGTACCCATGCGGGACAAAAAACTGATTCACGGCATCTTCGACCGTGCACTCCGGTGGAATCACCACGACGGTCCGAACCATCAGATCACCAACGGGGACAACGGCCAATGACTGGCGCAAGCGGGCCTGCCGACGACTGGCCAGCGCGGTCGCGAAGAGGAACGTGGCCATGAGGATGACCCAGCTGCCGTCGGAAGCCATCGATCCCGGCAGATCCCCGCTGAGCGCGGCGATGACGACCATCACGCCGGCCAATCCGAATAAGATGCCGAATACCAGCCCGACCCACGAGGCCTGGACGGTCGCCCGATAAAAATCTTTCCCCCAGGCCCAGAGTCCAGCGCGCAACACCCGGCCACCATCCAACGGGAATCCTGGAATCAAATTGAACAGACCGAGTTGGAGATTCACAAACCCCACCAGGCTGCCGAGCATCATCAATCCTCGCCATCCTGTAGCCTCGCCGGCCAATCCGGCCAACTCCACCGCTCCCAGGCACAGCAGCCCGATCGCCACACTCACGGCCGGACCGGCAATGGCAATGAGGAATTCCGCTCGCGGGTGCGGCGGCTCCTCCCGCATGTGCGCGACGCCGCCGAAGATGAAGAGGGTGATCTGGCTGATCGCGATCCGATAGGTCAACGCGACGTAGGCATGGCCCAACTCATGGAGCAGGACGGACCCGAACAACAGCACGGCCGCGACGGCCCCCATGGCCCAGTAGCGCTCTTCGGACAATCCGGGTAGATTGGCCGGCAAATATCCCGAGGCCAGGCTGGAGGTCACCAGGAAAAAGACGAGAAACCAGGACGCATGGACGCGTATGGGAATGCCCAGCGCACGACCAATTTCCCAGGAACCCAGTTGCATGCCTGCACCGTAACAGTGAACGCCGCACGCGGTCAATTTATCTTCACTCGGCTTGAGGTATACTTGTGGCCATGTTACCAAAGGCACTCCCGTGGATACTGAGCGCGCTGCTCATTGGAAGTCTGGAAGCACTTTCGTCTCCCGACTCGATGGCTCAGGTCATCAAATCAGGCCCGCCCTCCTGCCCGGGGATCGCGCTGACGTTCGATCTCTGTCCCGTAAAAAAGAGCCCGGGCTATGATCAGGCGCTGGTGGACTACTTGATCCAGCACCAGATCCCCGCCACCTTCTTCATGTCAGGCAAATGGATTGCGAAACACGACGCCGAGGTGGAACACCTCTTGGGAATCCAGTTCTTTGAAATCGGCACCCACGGCGAAGTGCATGCGCATCTGCCCATGCACAATGCGGAGGAGCAGCAGAAAGAAATTCACGCCCCGGTGCGGCTCCTGAGCGAGCACTATGCCCATGACGCCACGCTGTTTCGCCCACCCTACGGCGAATATAATGACACCACCATCGATGTCGTGAAACTCCTCGGCCTGCGTTTCATTCAATGGAGCATCGAATCAGGCGATCCTGATCCGAGCCTGACGGCGGACCAGATCCTGACCCGCATCGAGAAGCGCGCCAAGCCCGGCAGCATCGTCGTGCTGCATGCCAACGGCAAGGGCAAACAGACGAGAGCGGTGATCGAACGGCTGACGACCGACGTGCTCCCGCGAAAATCGTTGAAGCCCATGACCGTGAGCGAGTTGTTGGCCTGCAAACAGCGCAACCCATGAGTACACCCCACATCAGATCCATGCAGGCTGCCGACCGCGAGGCCGTGGTGCAATTCCTGGCGGACTCCGACCCCTGGAAGACCCTCGGCTATACCAGCACCGACTGGACCCGAATCTTTGCTCCGATCCCCCAAGGGCGAGACGCGATTGTTGCCTTGGTGACTGACAAAGTCGCAGGCGTGGCCCTCATCCGGGAAAAGTTTTTGCTGGGAGATTATCTGGAACTGCTCGGAGTGGCCCCATGGGCGAGACAATCCGGCGTCGGTGGGGCTCTCCTGGCCCATGTGGAGCACTCGGTCTTCGCGAGAACCAAGAACCTGTTTGCCTGCGTATCCGATTTCAACGCGCCGGCGAGGGCCTTCTACAAGAAACACGGCTTTCAGGAAATCGGTCCCATGCCGGATTTTTTGATTCCCGGCAGCGCCGAAATGCTGCTGCGAAAAACGGCGGGACCGGCAAGAAAAGGCGGATGACCCTATGAAAGTGATCAAACTCCTCCATACCAGAATGCGCGTCAGTGACATGGAGCAGACGATCGCCTTCTACCGCGAGGTGCTGGGCCTTGAAGTCATCGAGCGCAAAACCTCGCCGCGCGGATCACACCTCGCCTTCTTGAAAGTGCCCAACAGTGACGAAATGATCGAACTCACCAGCTTCCCCCCGAGCGGGCCCGTGAAGGTGCAGGAAGATCTGGTCCATCTCGCCTTTCAGGTCGAGAGTCTCGACGAGACCATTGCGGCTCTGACTGCCAAGGGCGTCAAAATCACGGACGGCCCGACCCAGACATCGTCCGGCAGCCGATTTCTCTTCATCGACGCCCCCGATGGCTACGAGATCGAGCTCATCGAACGGCCCCAGGGAGTGAAGATCGTCTAAATTTCGTGAGGCGGCGTTCGTCGCTCGAGAAGAAGGCATGCCAGAATTCAGATCAGTATTCGTCCTTTCCCCATTGACGATTCTGGCCCAGCCACAGTATTGTTCCCCCCGCTTCACGCTTCACGAACGACGAGATACCAAAGGAGCCTCTGCATGAAGAACGGATTTTTTCGCGGTCACGGCCTCGGCAACGACTACATCGTGATGGACCCCAAGGAACTGACCTTCAAACTCACACCCAAGAACATCAAAGCGGTCTGCGATCGCAACTGGGGATTGGGCAGCGACGGCATCCTGGCGCTCGTCCCGAGCAGGAAAGCCGATTTCGGCCTGCGCATTTACAACCCGGACGGCAGCGAAGCGGAGAAGTCCGGCAACGGCCTGCGCATTTTCGCCCGTTATCTGCATGCGACAGGGAAAACGAAGAAGAAACATTTTACCGTCGAAACCAAAGGCGGCCTCGTCACAATCGATTTACATGTGGATCGCCATGGCGACGCCAGTGCCGTCACGGTCGAGATGGGGCAGGCCACGTTCAAGCCGGCGGCCCTTCCCTGCACCATGGCCGTCGCTGAATTGATTCAGCAGCCGATCGACGCGGCCGGGTGTACGTTGTCCTTCATGGGCGTGAGCGTCGGGAACCCCCATTGCGTAGTCTTCAAGCAGGCGGGAGAATCCTGGTCGCGCGAAGATCTCCTCAAGCTCGGCCCGGTTCTGGAGAACCACGCGCTCTTCCCAAAACGAACAAATGTCCAATTAGCGATCCCGACCGGCCCCAAAGAAATCTTCATCTTGATCTGGGAGCGCGGCGCCGGAGAGACGCAAGCCTCCGGATCCTCTTCCTGTGCCGCCGCCAGCGCGGCGGTCAGATTGGGACTGGTGAAGAGTCCGGTCACGGTCAAGATGCCGGGCGGCACGTTGAATATCGAAGTGGCGAAGGACTTTTCGCTCACGATGAAGGGGCCGGTGGCCGAAGTCGCACGGGGCACGCTGAGCCCATCGTTCCTCCGCACGCTGCGCTGAGCACGCGGTTAGCAATCAGCCGTCAGCGCTCAGCTTTGGAATCTCAAGCCGAGTTGCCCGCCTCATCTACCCACCGTAGTATGATGAGGCAAAGGTCCAATCAGATCGACACTGAAGCTGACAGCTGAAAGCTGACCGCTCTATGCCTGCTGCGACTGATCTCCAGTCTAAACTCGATCACCTGCCAGAGCATCCGGGCGTGTACCTCTTTCGAGACGCGTCCGGTGAGTTGCTCTATGTCGGCAAAGCCGCCTCGCTGGCCGACCGCGTCCGCTCATACTTTCAGCGCGGCGCCGACCATTCTCCCAAAACGACCTTGCTCGTCGGCCAGATTGCCGATCTCGAAACCATCGTCACCCGCTCGGAGCTGGAAGCCCTCATTCTCGAAAGCAATCTCATCAAGCGCCATCGTCCGCGCTTCAATGTCGTACTGCGCGACGACAAGCAGTATCCCTACCTCCGGTTACCAATCAAAGACCACTTCCCACGGCTCTCCATCGTCCGCCGAGTCCAGAAAGACGGCGCCCTTTACTACGGCCCCTATACGCCGGCCGGCGCGCTCCGCGAAACTCTGAAGGTCATTAAGAAATCGTTCCCCCTCGCCACCTGCACCATCGACATCGACGGAACTGCCGAGCGGGCCTGCCTCGAATTTGAAATCAAGCGCTGCATGGCACCCTGTACGGGAAACCAATCGCAGGAGGACTATCTCAAAATCGTCGGCCAGGTCCGCCAGTTCCTGGAAGGCCGCGACCATGAACTGCTGGACGATCTTCGCTCGCAGATGGAAGCGGCCGCGGAACGGGAGGAGTTTGAAGAAGCGGCTCGGTTGCGCGATCGACTCTTCAAGATCGAACGCACGCTGGAGAAGCAACGCATCACGCAAACGGCGGCGACCGACCAGGATGTGATCGGCCTGGCGCGACAAGGCACCGCGGTTGATCTGCAGTTGCTGTTTGTCCGAGGCGGCCTGCTCATCGGACGGAAGGATTTCTTCTGGCCGCAATCGGCCGATGTCAGCGATGAAGATCTGGTCCGGTCCGCCATTGAGCAGTTTTACAACAAGGACGGTCAGCCGCCCAAAGAATTGCTCGTACCTACCGCGCTCGCCGACGCGGAACTCATCGAGCAATGGCTGAGCGATAAACGGGGCTCAGGCGTGAAGGTCCTCGCCCCGGAACGGGGGACGAAGCACCAATTGGTCCTGCTGGCCGAAGAAAATGCGGCGGCTTCGGCGGCCAACCATCTGCGGGATGAAGCGCTCGACCGGCAGGCCGTTGAAGACTTGAAGCGGCTGCTGCATCTGGAGAAAGCGCCCCGGCGCATTGAGGGATTCGATATCTCCAATACGATGGGCAATCAGTCCGTCGCCTCCATGGTCGTGTGGGAAAACGGCCATATGAAGAAGTCGGATTATCGTCGGTTTAAAATCCAGACGGTCATCGGCGCCAACGATTTTGCAAGCATGCAGGAAGTGGTGGCCCGGCGGTATGGAGACTCGGAACAGCTCGCCAGACCGGACCTGATCCTGATCGACGGGGGCTTAGGCCAACTGGCCGCCGCCATGGAAGGGCTGAAGCAGGTGGGTCATCACGATCAAACCATCATGGGTCTGGCCAAGGCCCGCGGCGAAAAAGACGAGCGGATCTTTCTCCCCGGCCGCAAGAATCCTATTCTGCTCAGGCCGAATGCCCCTGCCACTCACCTCGTCCAACGTATCCGGGACGAAGCCCACCGGTTTGCGATCACCTATCATCGCAAGCTCCGCGGCAAAGCCTTCACCGCGTCCAAGCTGGATCAGATCATCGGCATCGGCGAAATTACCCGCACCAAGCTGCTCAAGGAATTCGGGAGTGTGGAGGGGATCGCTCAGGCCACGGATGCCGCCCTTCATGCAGCGGGATTGGCTGAAGAGACCATCGCGAAGCTCCGTTCCGCTTTGCCATAGACACGAAGCCCCGTCCCCGGGGCCTGCACTAGTAAGGGATCCTGCACTCGGGACGCGAATGGCCCTACCCCGATAGATCGAGCTGGATTTCATCCTTTCCATTGTGCTTAACTAGAGCCGTCTGGTCCTTTGAACTCCCCCTTCGTGGTCATGACGGTATGAGGACTCAACGGCCTTATATCCACCCCCAAGTCCCACAGCAAGGGGGCAAGATACTCCCCGGCATGCGTCGTTATCGTGTCTCCTCGATGCCCCCGTTCTCCACCCCACCAGTTGGTGGAGAGAAAACAGCTGGCAGAGCATAAAGGTGGTGCAGTGATTTTTCGCGGCCCGGAAAGCCTTCAGTATCCCTCTCGAAAAGAATTTCAGCATCTGGCTGAAATCATGTATCAGGTCCGGGGGGTACAAACGAGAGCTGATCTCCCACAACTGACATCAGCAATGAGCTCGTTGATTCCCTATCAATTTTCAGCTTGTGGCGCCTATGCTCTTCAGCACAAGGCCTTTCAGATTTCCCACACAAATTACAATGCCGAGCTGCACGAGCTATATCTCTCCCAAGGATATACGGCCGACCCTGCCATTCAGCTCTTGCAATCGAGTCCCACGAGCCTGGTTTCGAGCGAGGACTCCCCTGAGCTTGTCATTCCAAGAGAAGTGACAAGCCTCAAGCTCGATTTTGGGATTAAGACCTGTCTGTCGATCGGAGTTCGCGGAGTACTCGGTCAATGCACATGGTTCGTGTATAGCAATTTTGACCGCAAGCTACTCTGGAAGTTGCGCACGATGATGCAAATCCTCGCGCCGCATTTTCATCTCGCATATATGCGGGCTACGACGTGGAATGATGGAATTCATCCCCAAGCGACCAGGGTGGAGTTAACGGCCCGCGAAACGGAAATCATGCGGTGGGTGGCGGAAGGCAAAACAAACTGGGAGATTTCGATCATCCTGCACGTGAGCTTGAATACCGTTAAATTTCATTTAAAGAACGTGTACCAAAAACTTGGCGGTGTGGAAAACCGCTGGGCTGCTATTGCTCAATGGCAACGCCAATCAGGTGAGATACTTTTCCCTCCCTCTCACGACCCGAACCAGCGCTAAACTGCCGCTCTCCTTCTCGCTCCCTCTGACTGCTTCTAGCCTCGTGAGACTGACAACCCATCAGCCAGGACCGTTCCCCCTTATTCATTTATAGTACCGAACCGAGCCTCCTCCACACGCCACTAGAGTCCATCTCCGACTTCAAATCCGATTTGCATCACCTACTCAACCGGGTAGGTCCAATCATCTTTCATCTCCCCTACACTTCCGAAAAACCAAGGAGGCACCCATGGCCACAGCCGAATGCCAGATAGCTAAATCCGTAGCAGTACATACTCTGCTCGAGCTTCTTCAGCAGCGCAAAACGCGTCGATTTGGTTGCGGGATGGAACTACCCGGAGGCCCGCTACGTTATCGAAGTACGATGCCTCCAATCCCCTTGTGCCACGAGGAAATTCACCATCTCTTATACGCCGGAGTCGGGGAAACAGGACGGCATCTCGCCGACATGCAGTACGCCCGCCGGCCGGGGCGGGAAGACGGACAAGGCATGGCGATCATGAACTTTCAGGGCAGGACCGTGGCCAGCGCCTGCGCCGCCAATACGACCAAGCTATTCATGACAGATGACGACGGCGTGTATTTTGCCGCTGGCGTGACCCATCCGGAAAGCGGTATTCCGCCTGAGCTGATTACGTTACAGCAGCAGCGAATGGAAATTCCTCGCCGGGCGCCATACATGCTGTCATTCAACCAGTGGTACACCAACCGTCCAGGCACCTTGTATGTCGTTCCGGTGACCGAAGTCGCACGCGTATACCTCAATCTCTTGCTAGTTCTGCTCAGCGAAGAGTTCGGCTACTTCATCGTCGACACTGACAATGGGAACGCAGGATGCGGACTTGATCGATTCAGGCAGAGCCGAGGCGGACACCTCCACGACGATCCTGCTTCGAACCGTGTCATGACCTTACGAGATCTCGATGCTGCAATCAGCGATACGGCGCTTCAAGAGCAAGGATTAGTCTGCCAGAACCTGTTCCTCATGTCTCAGGCAATCGGCTTGGGTGGGGGCATCCAAAGCGTAGGCAGCGGTCGGCATCTCTTAGGGCTTGAACCGCACATCTATTCAGGCCTCGGCTTCACCTTTGAAGCCTCGCCTATTGCAGGCGTTCGATCAAACCCAGTCGGGCTAGCAGGCGTGTGGGAAGGTCCTTGCCCCCCGTTTTCCACATCAATCGAAGATGCCGTACTGAGCCTCGTGGAGTCGAAGTTCGGCATTGGGGGCCTCTACTCCGATCCAGCCAATGCGCCATGGAAGACGGCTGCTGGACAGGCTGCCCCGCAAATTGCCCCTCACGAGCAAAGAACCATCGAAGCCGTCATTCAGTTTTGCAACTATGTCTCCCGCACCTACGGGCGCTTCCCTGCGCATGTAGATGCGTTCAAGACCGTCATCGCCTTTCAGGCCCACCATATCGACACAGGGTTCTACGATAAGTTCTATCCGAATGAATCGGTTCCTCAAGCACACCGGGAACATTTCACGGCCTGGCACCAAAGCCATCTTGAAGAACACGCTGGCTTGTCCTCCATGCACGAGGAGGTGCTCTCATGAGAAACCAACGACGCGTGGTCATCACAGGGTTAGGGGTCGTGTCCCCTCTAGGCTGCGATCTTGAACTGTTTTGGCACCTCTTAAGCCGGGGAGAAACCGGCATTAAGCCTATCACTAGTTTCGACACCTCTCCTTTCGGTGCCTCACTGGCCGGAGAGATTACCGACTTCGATCCAACCGACTTTATTCATCCCAAGAAAGCACGCCGCATGGGCCGTGTCTCACAATTTGCCGTGGCTTCTGCATTGATGGCGACACGCAACGCTGCCTTGGACCTGGAGCAAGAAGACAGAGAACGAGTCGGCGTCTGCTTCGGCACATCAGTCGGTGGCTTAAAGGAAGCGTTTGAAGCGCACGATTCCATGCTGGCCAAGCAATACAGACATACGAATCCCTTTACGATGACCACGACATTCCCCAACGCCGTGTCGGCGGAAGTCTCCATCGCCTTGGGCACACATGGGGAATGTGAAACCTACTCTATCGGCTGTTCCTCCACGGCAAATGCCATCGGCCGTGCGTATGACCTGATTCGTTCACATGACGTGGACATTGTCGTGGCCGGCGGAGCCGAAGCCCCGCTCCATCCCACCATTTTCTCTGCAATGGATGCAGGACGTACGCTGGCTCCAGACCAAGGCGGAACGATTCGCGATCTCCCCCGGCCATTTGACCAAACTCGATGCGGGATCGTTCTCGGAGAGGGTGCGGGCTGCTTCATTCTTGAAGAGCAGGAACATGCAGAGCGGCGAGGGGCGCCAATCTATGCCGAACTAGAGGGATGGTCTTTTACCACCGATGCCCACTCTATGGCCCGCCCAGAAGAGACCGGCAAAGAGCATCGTCGCGCCATCGAACGCGCGGTCGCTTCCGCCCATTGGTTTCCCGAAGAAGTGGACTACATCAATGCCTGCGGGCTTGGCACAGTGGAATTGGATCTGATCGAAACCATCGCCATCAAGAAGGCGATGGGATCTTCGGCGTATCGAATTCCTGTCAGCTCGTTCAAATCGGCGCTCGGCCATGCGTTTGCCGCAAGCGGAGCGTTTCAGCTAATCGGGACAGTTCTGGCCCTGCAACATCAATTCATTCCCCCCACACTGCATCTCACACACCCGGATCCACAATGTGATCTCGACTATGTAACAGGGTTGGGGCGATCGAAGACCCTTCAGCGGGCGTTGGTCAATAGTTTTGGATTTGGCGGGAAAAACATTGTCATCGCTGTCTCACGAGTCGATGTTCCGGCATTGCGCGACACGATATTGGCGTCAGAGTCAGGCTCAACGTACCACGAGCGTCTGGTCGCTCCGGCACTGGCTCATTCACGGCAGGCCGGGTTGATCCAATGACCCATGCTCCCAAGCTTGTACAGAAGCAGGCTTGATTCAAGACCACTCTTACCGAGAGGACTACACGATGACTACGTTACCCATAGCACATGCAGACCGGCTATCGAGCCCGGAAGTCATTGCGAACCCCTATCCGTACTACCGCGAACTCCGAGACCATTCACCTCTCAATTACATCTTTCTGCCAGCTGGAACAGTGGCAGGAATTGAAGAGCCCATTCGTGCCTGGGCACTCATGAAGTACCAAGACGTATACGGCGCCCTGAGAGACCATGACACCTTCGCTTCCGGACGAAATCCACTGGCCGGGAAAATCGCGCCAAAACTCGCATTAATTCAGGACGATCCTCCCCGACACACCCGTTTTCGTCGGCTGGTCAATAGAACCTTTACCCAGAAGCGCATCGACGAACTCACACCCTGGATTCAAGCCGTCACTATGGAGCTCCTGGATGAAATGGGGTCGGGTGAAATCGACGTGATCCCGTCATTCGCCATTCCACTCCCCGTAAAGGTTATTGCCAGGTTGTTGGGAATTCCCGGAGAAGATTATTTCACGCTGAAGCGGTGGAGCGATGCCTTCCTGGCTTTTAGCTCGATGGCTCCGGAAGACCGTGCCGTAAGCAATAAAGAAATGGCGTCCTATTTCGGCCGCATGGCAGTGGCACGACGAAAGCACGGAGCAGAGGACCTCATCACCGCCCTAGTGGAAGCAGAAGTCGATGGAGAGTCCCTCGACGATGCGGAAATCCTTGGCTTCTGCATGCTCCTGCTCATCGCAGGGAATGAAACCACGACCAATCTTCTTGGCAACATGCTGGGGATCCTTGCGGATCGGCCGGAGCTGTGGAAACAACTCCGAGAAGACCGAAGCCTGGTCGATGCCGTCATTGACGAAACGCTGCGCTTCGAGAGCCCCATTCAACGCCTTCCCCGGAACACCACAAGAGACACTGAACTCTCCGGCATCAAGCTGCCTGCGGGCTCAACAATATCTGTGTATTACGGTGCCGCCAATCGCGACCCCTTGGAATTTCCCCATCCCGACGAGTTCCGGCTGGACCGCGGGCTGCACAATCACGTCGCGTTCGGAGCGGGAATCCATTACTGCCTCGGCGCCCCTCTCGCCCGCGCCGAAGCATCCATTGCACTCAACACACTGCTCGACCGATTCCCGCGCCTCGAGCGAGGAAGCGCACCGGCTGTCCGACAGTCTACGAGCTTGGTGGTGTTCGGCTACCAGCAATTGCCCCTTATTTTCAGCGCCGCGAATTAGGACCACCTGTAACTGTTGTATTCACAGAAACGAGAGCCCTCATGAAACACCGACCGGCCATCTCACAGACAGTCACTCAAAGCCTTGTGGCCGACGTTTTTGGTGAACTCTCACGAGAAGAACTGCTGATGGCCTTATCCCTCATGCACCAGATTCTTGAGGCGGACAGGGCAGGGGACATGGCGCGAATCATGACCGCGCTGTCCGAGCTGCGCCGCAAGGCTACCGGCCCCAAGCTCACACTGCGCAAGTCTCCGAACGAAAACCATGTGATTGGAACGATACCACTGCGGGGGAAGTCTTCTCACCGTGTTGTGCGCTACCTCTTTTCCTGCCTTACGAAAATTCAAACCAGACTCGACGCTGAACCAAACCGTCCTCACGTTCCCGGCAACACCTGCCACCTGTCTCCCAGGGAACTCACCGTCTTACTGTGGATGAAAGAAGGAAAAACCAATTGGGAGATCGCCAAAATCTTGGGGCTCAGTGAACGGACCGTTCGTTTTCACGTCGGCGGCATCTTCGAGAAGCTGGACGTCACGTCCCGCACCCAAGCAGTGGCCCGGGCATTGGGAGCAGGACTTATCGCCTCCTGACGCGACGGCCTTGTTGAACCGGCGTTCGACCTTCCCATTTAGATCTTCCCGGTCAGCCGTCGCCACACCCTGGCGTATGCGCCAGGTGACGGGGGCCCCTCCCACACCTACTATGATGACAACTACTTATTCACCGCTCCTGCAGCGTAGCGGAGCCACCATGGCACTCATCTCTTGCGAGGATTGTAAAAATGGAGAAGGACTCCAAAGGGCTGCGTCTCATTCATGGTTCGGATAAAAGAAGACCCGACATGGAACAGCCATCCCCCGTGTCTAGCTCTCTTATGAATCCGGCCATGCGCCAGACGCCGCGCTCATCCGGCGACCTGATTATGTCGCTGCGCGCAACAGAAGCACGATTGAGCAGCCTCTTAGAGGATCGAAGCCGCATCAGCCGAGACCTTCACGACTCAGTTCTGCAGTCGCTCTATGCTATCGGGCTGAGCTTGGAGACCTCCCACCGCACCACCACTTCTCCGCAACCAGGGGCCGATCGCGCGTACAGCCATGCCGTGGATCAGCTCAATCGCTTGATTCACGAAGTGCGCGGCATCATCAAGGGGCTTGCGGATGGATCGGTGCAGGACATGGATCTGCCTGAGGAACTCAGGCAGTTGGCCGGCAGTTACGAGCAACTCGGCAGCATCACCATTACGCTCTGCCTGCAGCCGTCGGCACTCGATGTACTGACTCGCGAGGAAGAGCAGGAAATTCTGAACATTGTGCGAGAGGCCTTGAGCAATTGCATCCGCCATGCGCAGGCGACGCACGCCGAGGTGTCGATCAGGACGCACGGCAATCGAGTGCGCATCAGTATTTGCGACGACGGGAAGGGATTTGTCGAAACCGGCCCGCACCCCAAGGGATATGGCGTGATGAATATGGAAGCGCGGGCCAAGAAACTCGGCGGCAGTTTGGTGCTCCGCTCGAAGCCCGGTCAGGGCACGCGCATTACCGCGGAATTTTTACTGGAACCGATTTTAGCGCCTGTATGAAATCTGCACGCACCACGCTCCTCATCGTCGATGACCATGAAGTCGTCCGGCAGGGTCTCCGGACACTCCTGAACCTTGAGCCGGATTTCCGTGTCATCGGTGAAGCGGCATCGGTCGCGGATGCCGTCACACGGACCGCACATCTCAGACCAAGTGTCGTGCTGCTCGACGTGAAGTTGCCCGACGGGTCCGGAATCGCTGCCTGTCGCCAGATCCTCGCGGCGACACCGGCGACCCGCGTCTTGATGCTGACCAGCTTTTCCGAGGACGCCATGGTGGTCGAGGCCGTTCAGGGCGGTGCCCACGGCTACGCCCTCAAGGATGTCCGAACCACGGACCTGATTCAGGCCATTCGCACCGTCGCCAGCGGCCAGGGCTATCTGGATCCGCGCGTCGCCCAGCAGACCTTGCATTGGATCCGTGACCGATCCCACGCCGCCGTCGGCCATTCCCAGGATCGCCTCACACGCCTCTCCCCTCAAGAGCGCGCCATTCTGCCTCTGCTTGCCGAAGGCAAGACCAACAAAGAAATTGCGGCGGACCTTCGCTTAAGCGACAAGACCATCAAGAATTACCTCGCGAATATCTTCGATAAACTCCAAGTACGCCGGCGCACCGAAGCCGTGAGCTGGTATATCCGAACGACTCGGGGAACATCGCCAGACTCCCGGTTCTAGATCTTGAGCATTCCGCTGCTTTAACTCCCGCACCCTCTAGAAATTCAAGGGTCTCAGGCCCTATGCTAGTCACTCCGCCCTGGCCGCCGCAGGGATTAAATAGAATCACCCCGCGGACTGACCAGCGAACTAAGGCACGACGCGACATGCAACACCCCCCTCCGTCTTCATCGTCTGAGAACGCGACGCGACCCAGCGAGGGCATCACGTCTGAACAAGCCGCGCTGTCGACCGCCTCTCGTGCCGCAGAAGCGGCACAAATCGGCACTTGGGAGTGGCGGCTCGCTACCGGACAAGTCGAGTGGTCTCCACAGGCGGATACCATTTTTGGACTCGCGCCAGGCGCGTTTCCTGGCACGTTCGAATGCTTCTTGAGCCTCGTGCATCCATCGGATCGTGCACAGTTACAGGCGGCGCTTCAGACCGCAATCGAAAGCTGCCAGGCCTACCACCTCGACCACCGAATTATTACCCCGGACGGAGTCACCCGATGGGTCTCCTGTCGAGGCCGCGCGGTGCTGAACGCAGACGGCCGCGTCGAAGGCATGGCAGGCACGACCGAAGATATCACCCGACGAAAGGAAGCCGAGCTGGCCCTTCTTGATCTCCAAGAGACTCTGGAACACCGTGTCCAGGAACGCACCGCCGGCCTCGAACGGGCCGTGCAGGACCTTCGGGAAGAGATCGAACGGCGGCAACAGACTGAGGCCGCGCTGAAAGCCAGCGAACAACGGTATCACGCCCTGTACGAACACAACCCCACGATGTACTTCACCCTGAGGCCTGACGGCACGGTCCTCTCTGTCAACCGCTTCGGGGCAGAAGAATTGGGCTATCGCGTGAACGAATTAGTCGGGCAATCGGTACTCGCCGTCTTCCAAGCCGCGGATCACCACACCGTACTGGGACAACTGCGCATCTGCTCACAGAGCCCTGGTCGAACCTTCGACTGGGAAATCCAGAAGGTGCGGAAAAATGGCCAGTTTCTCTGGGTCAAGGAACGGGCGCGGGCCATCACCGGGCCGGACGGGAGCCCGATCATTCTCATTGTCTGTGAAGACATCACGGAACAGCGACAGACGCAAGAGCTCATCCGGGATCGGGATCGGCAATTACAAGCCACCTCCCAGTTCCTCCATACCCTGGTGCAGGAGTCTCCCCTCCCGATTGTCAGTCTCGATGCCAGCGCACGGGTCACCAGCTGGAATCAAGCCGCCACCAGACTCTTTGGCTGGACGGAGGAGGAGGTCCTGGGCCGGGAACTTCCATATGTCCCTCCTGGGCAGGAAGCAGAAGCCGATGCCCTCTGGAATCACGGCACACACCACGGGATCCGTGGCCCGCTTTCGCTCCGCCGGCAGCGGAAGGACGGGAAATTTCTGGACCTGTTACTGTGGCCGGTGTTCGTCGAAGATCCCCCCGGCCGACTGTCGACGGCGGTCGGCCTCTATGTCGATCAGTCGGACCTCCGTCAGGCGGAAGATGCGCGCCGACACAGCGAAGAACGGCTCCGGTCATTTTTGAATGCACTCGACGACCTCGCGTTTGAATTCGATGGTCATGGCACCTATTTGAATGTGTGGACCAGGAACAACGATCTCCTCCTCTTGCCGAAGGAGGAGATCGTCGGGAAAACATTGGCCGACCTACACGGAAGAGAGGCTGGCGAGCGGTACCATCATATCCTCACCCGGGTGCTCGGTTCTGGACAACCGGAAACGATCGAGTATTCGCTGACGATTCATGGGCAGCCTCGGCACTTCTCCGCAATCCTCAGCCGTATTCCGGCAAGTGCGAGCACCCCATCGACTGTGGCCTGCGTCGTCCGCGACATCACGGAGCAAAGACGCTCGGCGGAAGCTCTGCATCTGAGCGAGCATCATTTAAAGAGCATCATCGAAGCGTCGCCGGAATGCGTCAAGCTGGTGGCCGCTGACGGGACACTGCTCCAGATGAACACAGCCGGGCTGAATATGATCGAGGCCGACGATATACGAAACGTACTCGGCCAATGTGTCTATCCGATTGTCGCCGAACCTCATCGCGAGGCCTTTCGGGCCATGAATGAACGGGTCTGCCGGGGGAAGAAAGAATCTCTTGAATTTGAGGTCGTGGGCTTGCGGGGGACTCGCCGCTGGATGGAGACCCATGCCGTGCCATTACGCAATCCTGCCAACGGAGCCATGGTTCAGCTGGCCATCACTCGCGACATCACCGACCGCAAACAGGCCGAACAAGCTCTTCGCCTCAGCGAACAACGCTTCGAGATTGCCTTCCGGTCGAGCCCTCATCCGGTACTCATCACCGAATTAGCCACCGGCCGGTGCATCGAAGTCAATGACACCGCGTTGCGGCTCTTCGGATTCGAGCGTCACGAGACGGTCGGGCATACGACCCTCGCCATTGAATTATGGCCGAAGCCGGAGGACCGGACGAGATTCGTCACGCAACTCCTGGAAACAGGCACTCTCCGGGGAGTCGAATTCACCTTCCAAACCAAAGACCGTCGTTTGCGGCACTGTCTGGTCGCAAGTGAATTGATCGAGCTCAACGGCACCAGATGCATTCTCACCGTCGGGACTGATGTCACGGAGAAGAAAGAAGCCGAAGCCGCGTTGCGGGAGAGCGAGGAGCGGTGGCAGCGCTTCGTCGCCGACGCTCCGGTGGGGCTCGTTGTCGTCAGTGCCGACAAACACATCCTGAGCGCCAACAAAGCCTTTTGCGCACTTACGGGCTACTCCGAACAGGAAGTCATCAGCCATACCTACGCGCTCTATACCCATCCCGACGACCTGTCCGACAATCTGCGCTTGACCGACGAGTTTTTTGCAGGGCAGCGGCAGGCCTACACATACGAGAAACGCTATATCCGAAAGAACGGCGAAATTATCTGGGTCTCCATACGCGCCAGCGGTCTCTCCGTCCATGGCTCTGCGACACCGCTGCTGCTCGCCGTCGTGGAAAACATCACCGACCGCAAGCAGGCCTTGGCCGACCGGGAACGGATCAGCCAGGACCTGCACGACAACCTGCTCCAATCCCTCTACGCCGTCGGCATGCAGCTCGAAGCAGGAAAACTGCTCGCGGGAAAAGCGCCGCGCAAATCCAAACAGCATGTGACCCAGGCCATCCGGCAGTTGAATCATCTCGTGTTGGAAGTCCGCCAGTTCATCACCGACCTGACCCGCCGCACGGCGCCGACACTGGATTTCACGGTGGCCCTGAGCCAGCTGGCCGCCTCCTGCTCATCGGAAACTCGGACCGCGCCCTCGCTGGACCTCGATCCAACCGCCCTGACCGGCATCACCCCCGTGATCGGCGAGCAGTTGTTGAGTATTGCGCGGGAAGCCTTAAGCAACAGTATCCGCCATGCCGGCGCGACGCACCGTACCGTCAGCCTCATGAAGACCGACCGCTCCATCCGGCTGCGAATCGCCGATGACGGCAAAGGCTTTGACCCCGGCCGCAAACGCCGCCGCGGCCACGGGCTGGCCAATATGGCCGCGCGGGCCCGGACCATCGGCGCACAGTTCACGCTCGACAGTGCGCCGGGGTGCGGTACCTCGATCACGATCGACGTCCCTACAGGAGACCCCCATGCCTGCTAAAACGAAATCTTCGCCCATTCGTTTGCTGATCGTCGACGACCACGAGGTGGTTCGCATCGGGCTCGGCGCCGTGCTGAATCTGACGCCCGGCATGAAAGTGGTCGGTCAAGCCCGGAGTAAGGCCGATGCCGTCGCCCAATGCCGTCGCACGAAGGCGGATGTCGTGCTGCTCGATATCCGACTGCCGGACGGCAGCGGGATCGATGCCGCCCGCGAGATTCTGTCGGGACATCCCAACATCCGCATCCTGTTCCTGACCAGCTTCGCGGACGAACACACGGTCCTTGAAGCGATCTTGTCCGGCGCCCAGGGCTATGTGCTGAAAGACATCGCCTCGACCGCGCTGATCCGCGCCATCAAGACCGTCGCCGCCGGACAACCCTTAATCGATCCGCGCCTGGCCACCCAAACACTCTCGTGGATGAAGCACCTGCCCGCAGGCCAGCCCTCCGCCAAACGATCACTGCTCTCTCCCCAGGAACAACGCATCCTGCCCCACGTCGCCGCGGGCCTTACGAACAAAGAGATCGCGCAACGCCTCGATCTGAGTGAAAAGACCGTGAAAAATTATCTGGCGAACATCTACTCCAAACTCCAAATCGGGCGGCGGTCTCAGGTCGCTGCCATGTACGCCGGGAGTTTTAAAGGCTCCATCCCTCCCCAGGCCTTCAAGCCTTCGTAAACAACGCGACCTGCCGGCGCAGGCCGGACTTAAGATTGTTCGAGAGACACCGATACAGGGGAGTCCAGGCCTGACAAATTCTCCAGCGCGTCCTTCCCTGCGATCCTTCCCAGCCCGTACGGCGGTTGCCGCATCAAGTTTCTCCTCTGGCGACCCGAAAAAGATGTGGATCTCCGCAGCACGACGTCTGCTTCCTCTCTGAGGGCGCCATGTTCGATGTTTCCAAATTTCGGCTCCAGGACATGACCGCCTGCAGTGCGGCCTTGCGGCAGCTTGGCGCGGGTGCGTCGTCCATTGACATCGCGGCAGACCGGATTACCCGATACCTCTACGCCACCCTGACGACCGGAGCAGATGAAGATCCGGCCTGCGTCCTCGTGCGGCTGTTCAAGACGCACCCCTACGAACGGCTCAGCCCCGAACTACAAGCGTTGGCCGATGTCCGCCTTGGAGACAAACCAGCCAATCCCGGCATGAAGTGCCTCACCCTCCTCGCCAGCACGGGGACCGTCGAAGGCTGGAACCACCCGGCGCAATCCAGCCGTTTCCGTGTCATCCCGCTGGACGGACCGAACACCCTGGCCAATCTGCCGATGTTCTCCCAACTCTTTGCCCAATTTCACATCGATCTGCCGTTTCTCGAACAGGCCGGCTCCTCCCTCCTGATGGATCAGTACGCCACCGCCTTCAACGCCTTCCATGTCCCGCAGGCGCTCGGCAGCCCCTACGTGCCAGGACAAACCGACTTCGTCGTGCCGTTCGGCATTCAATCCGTTTTCGGCTTCGGAGGATTGCTCTCCACCGGCGAGATGTTCGCCGTCATTCTGTTTGCGAAAGTTCCCGTCACGAGAGAGACCGCCGACCTCTGTAAAGCATTCGCCCTCTCAACCAAACTGGCCTTGGCGCCATTTGAGCACAACCGGCTATTCGTTCCCCAAACAGTAACCGCCTCGCCGGTCGATCAGGCATTGGCAACAAACCAGCTCGCCTCCTTGCAGGACCGTGTCGCGACCCTTGAATCGATTCTGGCCGTCCAGGAGCATGCGGTCGAAGTCCAATCCGAGAAGCTTGAGGCGGCTCTGGCAGAGGCGGTCAGGCAGGGACAGAAGTTGCAGAAGCAGAGTGTGCGCTTTGAAGCCCTGTCGGCCACGTCGCCCGTCGGCATCTTTGAAACCGATGCCGATGGAGCCTGCCTCTATACCAATGCCGCCTGGCAGGCCATCGCCGGCGTCACGCTCGCAGATACGCTGGGCGACGGATGGAGCCGAGCCATTTCCGAAGAAGACCGGCGCCACGTCTTTGCAGCCTGGAATCACGCCGCGAACGCCGGCGAAGACTTTTCGCTCGAGTTCCGGCTGCAGCGATCTGACGGTATGATCCGCTGGGTCCATGCCCGATCCCGTCCGCTGAAGAATCACGCAGGCGTCGTGACCGGCCACGTTGGCACCACGGAGGATATCACCGCACGAAAGCAGGCCCATGAAACTCTTCAGAAGAGCGAAGAGCGGTACCGCCGATACTTCGAACTGGGCCTGGTGGGCATGGCCGTCACCTCGCCGGGAAAAGGCTGGATTCAAGTCAACGACCGCCTGTGTCAAATCTTCGGGCATTCGCCTGACGAACTCGCCACCAAAACCTGGACCGAGTTGACTCATCCCGATGACGTCGCTCAGGATCTTGCCCAATTCAATCGCGTGCTCGCCGGGGACATCGACAACTACACCTTGGACAAGCGCTTTATCCATCGAGAAGGCCGGATCATCTATGCCACCATCTCTGCCAGCGCCGTCCGCCGGGAGGACGGATCCGTCGATCACTTCGTGGCCCTCGTTCAAGACATCACCGCACGGCATGAGGCCGAGGAGCGCCTGAAAGAGAGCGAGCGGCGGCTCCAACAGCAAATCGACGAGATGCCGATCGGCCATATCGTGTGGGATCGCGACTTCGGGATCACATCATGGAATCCCGCTGCCGAACGGATCTTTGGATACACCTCGAGCGAGGCCATCGGACGCCACGCGTCGTTTCTCATCCCTGAGGAATTCCGTTCCCATGTCGATGACGTCTGGCAGCGACTGATCGACGGAGACAAAACCGCCCATAGCACCAACGACAACCTTACCAAGGACGGACGCCGCATCGCATGCCAATGGGTCAACACACCGCTGCGAAACGCCGGGGGCCAGGTCGTCGGAGCCTTCTCCATGGTCCAGGATGTGACGGAACAGAAAATGACGCAGGACGCGCTCCGGCAAAGCGAAGCCAGACTCCTGGCCCTCACCGATACCGTTCCGGTACTGATCTGGATTGCAGACACGACCAAGTCCTGCGTCTGGTTCAACAAAGGCTGGCTCGACTTTTCCGGTCGCACTCTGGAGCAGGAGTACGGAAACGGCTGGGCTGATGGCGTGCACCCGGATGATTACCAGCGCTGTCTAGACACGTATGTGGCTGCCTTCGATCGCCGTGAGCCCTTCGAAATGGAATACCGTCTGAAGCGCCATGACGGCCACTACCGCTGGCTGCTTGACCGGGGCCGCCCGCAATATGATGCCGGGGGCATTTTCACCGGCTACATCGGTGGATGCATCGATATCCAGGAGGCGAAAACTTCGGCGGAGACGCTGCGTATGATGGAAGAGCGCTGGACCTATGCCTTTGATGGCAGTGGCGACGGCGTCTGGGATTGGGACACTCAAACCAACCACGTCTTCTTCTCGAATCGATGGAAGGAGATGCTGGGATACGCCGAGGATGAGATCGGCTCCACGCTTGAGGAATGGTCCTCCCGCGTCCACCCTGACGACCTCGCAAGCGCGATGGCCGATGTCCAACGACACTTCCGCGGCGAAACCTCCGCCTACGCGAACGAACACCGGTTGCGGTGCAAAGACGGTTCGTACAAGTGGATCCTCGACCGGGGCAAAGTCATCTCCCGAGCGCCGGACGGTTCCCCACTCCGTGTCGTCGGCACGCATACTGATATCACCGATCGTAAGCGGACTGAGGATTGTCTGCACCGGGCATTGGCCATTCAGGAGCCGCTGATCAGCCATGCCGGCTATGCGATTATCGCAACGGACCCGTCCGGGCTCATCACGCGGTTCAATCCCGCGGCCGAACGGCTGCTCGGGTATTCGGCCGAAGAAATGATCGGGAAGCAGACCCCCGCGCTCTTCCATGAGCACGCTGAAGTAGTAGCTCGGGCCGCCGAATTCGGGACGGAACTCGGAATCACGATTGCGCCAGGATTCGAGGTCTTCGTCGAAAAAGCCCGCCGGGATCTTCCCAATCAACACGAATGGACATACATCAGAAAGGACGCCCATCGCATCCCCGTCATGTTGTCGGTGACCGCGCTCCGTGACTCCTCCGGTACGATCACGGGCTATATCGCGATGGCCCTGGATCTCACCGATCGTAACACCGCCGACGCGCAGTTTCAGACCGTGATGGAAGCCATGCCCACCGGCATTATCCTGGTCGATGACGCCGGCCACATCACGATGGTCAACCAGCACGTCGGACGGATGTTCGGCTATGAACCCGTCGAACTGCTCGGACAGCCCGTTGAAGTCCTTTTGCCCGAACGATTCAGGGCCGCGCACCCAACTCATGTGCGCACGTTCTTCCGGTCTCCCACGGCGCGTGCCATGGGGGCAGGAAAGGACCTGTCCGGACTGCGCAAAGACGGAACCGAGTTCTTCCTGGAAATCGGCCTGGCCCCGATCCATACCCCTCAAGGGGTGCGCATCGTGGCCTCGATCGCCGACATCACGAAGCGCAAGCAGATGGAATCGACCCGATTCCGGCTGCAACAGGCTGTCAACCATGCACAAGACGGCATGGCTCTGCTCGACGAGGCCGGCGAATTGACCTACATGAACCCGGCGTACGCGACGATCTTCGGTTATGCGGTCGACGACCTGCTCGGCAAGCGCTGGACCCAACTCTATCCGGAAGAATGGGCTGCGATGATCGAGCAGATGCATCTCCCGATGCTGCACTCGGCAGGACAATGGCAAGGCGAGGTGGTGGGGAAACGAAAGTCCGGCGACGCCTTCCACGTCGACCTGGCACTGTCCCTGCTGGAAGAGCCTGGCACCGGGCGCCAGAGCATTCTCTCTACCTGCCGGGACATCTCCTATCGCAAACAGATGGAACTCGACCTGATCAATGCCAAGAACGCCGCCGAAGCCGGCATTCGTGCGAAATCCGAGTTCCTCGCCACCATGAGCCACGAAATCAGGACGCCGATGAACGGCGTCCTCGGCATGACGGACCTGCTGATCGACACGGCCCTCACGCCGGAACAACGGGAGTTTGTCCATACGCTCAAACATTCCGGCGAATCGCTCATGCGGATCATCAATGACATTCTGGACTTTTCAAAAATCGAAGCCGGGAAACTCACGATTGAAACCCTTCCGTTCGATTTGCGCATGACCATTGAGGATACGCTGGACCTGCTCGCTCCGACCGCGCAGGCGAAGCATCTTGAATTGGTGGGCTTGATCGATGCGCAGGCCCCCAATGCCGTGATCGGGGATCCGGGTCGCATTCGCCAGATCCTGACCAACCTGATCGGCAATGCCATCAAATTCACCGAAAGCGGGGAGGTGCTGGTCCAAGTCCTCAAAGCCGAGGAAAGTGCGGCGTCCGTTCTCTTGCGGTTCGAAATCGTCGATACCGGAGTGGGCCTGACCGAGGAAGCCAAGGCGAAACTCTTTCAATCCTTCACCCAGGCCGACAGCTCGACCGCCCGCAAATACGGCGGGACCGGGCTGGGCCTGGCCATCTGCAAGCGCCTGACGGAACTCATGGGCGGCCAGATCGGGATTCAGTCCTTTCCGGGATCAGGCACCTGCGTGTGGTTCACAATCCGTCTGCTCACCCAGACCGAGTCCACCGGACTCCCAGCACCCGCGCTCATCGACAACCTGAGCGGATTGCGTATTTGCCTGGTCGACGATAACGCGACGAATCGCAGTCTGCTCCAGTACCACGCCTGCGACTGGAAGATGAAGTATGACAGCGCAGAGGACGGCCCCTCGGCCCTGGCGCTGATCCGCCGAGCCGCGACGGAGGGAAAACCGTTCGACCTGGCCATTCTCGATATGCACATGCCCGGGATGGACGGCCTGGCGCTCGGACGCGCCATCAGAGACGATGCGAATCTCGACCACACGCGACTCGTACTGCTCACATCGTTGGGCCGGCGAGGCGACGCCAAGGTGGCCCATGCCTCTGGGTTTTCCGCCTATCTCACGAAGCCGGTACGAAAAAAGCACTCTACGATTGTCTGCGTCTCGTGATGGGACAAGCACAGGCTACTCACGCCGATACCCCGGCCGCAGCCCCGGCGCCACCTCTCATTACACGCCACCAGGTAGCCGAAATGCACGCCCACGTCAGGCTGCTGGTGGTGGACGACAACCTCGTCAATCAGAAGGTCGCGGTAAAGATGCTGGAAAAGCTTGGCTATCGAGTCGATGTCGCGGGCAACGGAAACGAGGGACTCGCCGCCCTGAGCCGGCATGCCTACACCCTGGTGTTCATGGATTGTCAGATGCCTGAATTGGACGGGTTTGAAACGACGAGAATGATCCGCGCCCATGAGCAGCCGGGCACCCATCTCCCCATCATTGCCATGACGGCCAATGCCATGGAAGGCGATCGCGAGCACTGTCTGTCCTCAGGCATGGATGACTTTGTCAGCAAACCGGTCAAGAGTCAGGATCTCCACCGAGTACTGACTCAGTGGCTGTCCCCATCCGACAACCGAGCGGCGGCGTAGACAGCGATGATACTCCACCCACCAACCTCTGTTGTATTCATCGGGGCGGGAATGCCCCTTGCCGGGACCCTCGACGCATGGATGCACACACACTTGGCTGAACCTCTGAACGTGGCATCCGTGACCACCGTTCCCGATGCGCTGGTCTATCTCCAGTCGCACCGAGTCGATCTGATCCTTGTCGACGAAGCAACGGCACAGACCGAATTGCGCACGATCCATACTGCCTCGCCCGCCACGGCAATCATCGGGCTGGTCATGAAGATGGACCAATCCCTTCAGCTTCTCATGCTTCGGCAAGGCGTTCACGAGGTGCTCTGCCTGCTCCCGTCGACCGACGCCGATCACGCGCGCACCATTGAACGGGCCCTGGCCCGTGTGAATGGACGCACCGGGCTTCTTAAATCGGATGAACCGCGCCCCGACATCGCCGCCGCTCCGCCCCGGTTAATCCACGATCTGAACAATCTCCTGACATCTATCAACGGATTCGCCGATCTCTTGCTCGCTCAGCTCCCGACCGATAACCCGGCGCGCATGGGAGCCGAGCAAATTCGCCTGGCCGGGAGACGCGCCGCGACGCTGCTCAAGACTCACTCTCCGGCAGCGCCCGTGTCACCTTCTCCCTCGACACCCGCAACACAAGCCATCGCCGCCCGAGCTGCCTAGGGAACACTCTTCCGGACGACGCTGAACTTTCCTCGTCTGAATTGACAGGTCGTACGACGCACTTTAGGATACCCGCACACGTGGCCCCCAGCGGGCGCTTGAATAATTGAGGAGGCTTGATGTCCAGCGAGCATTCGTCCCCGTCCCACCAGCCGAAAGCAGCGAACCGAACCGCCGTGGCCCACATTGAACATGTCTTTGAAATCGTCGTCTTCGCCAGCCGCTGGATCCAAGCCCCCCTCTACGGAGGGCTCATTATCGCGGAACTGCTCTACGCGTATAAATTTCTGGTGGAACTGTGGGAAATGGTCCGGCACATCAATCAGCAGGAAGAAACCATCTTCATGTTGGGCGTGCTGGGATTGATCGACGTCACCATGGTCGCCAATCTGTTGACCATGGTCATCATCGGCGGCTACGCCACATTCGTCAGCAAGCTGGATCTGGAAGGGCATCCGGATCGCCCGGACTGGCTGACCCACATCGACCCCGGGACGATCAAAATCAAGCTGGCGGCCTCGTTGATCGGGATCTCCAGCATTCATCTTCTGAAATCCTTCGTTAATATTCACAATGAAAACTACGACGACATCAAGTGGAAGATCTTCATCCACATCACCTTCCTCGGCTCCGCCATCCTCCTAGCCTGGACGGACAAGATCATGCAGAGAGATAAAAAGCACTGATCCGATATCGAAACCCATACAGGGCTGTATTACTCCCGACCCATTGGTGAGGGCCCTGGTCGATCTGCACGGAACCGTACCGACGCAAACCTGACTTTCCGGTCTTTGCACCGGGACACATCAAGGAATGGCCCTTGCGGACCTCTTCGTCTCATCTGTGACCGTGCCCCATACTTACACTCTGCGATTGGAGACCCTCATGCGTCGGCTTGGTTTCGTCACACTTCTAACCCTTCCGCTTCTGACCAGCTGTACATCGTCGCTCATTGATCTGCGGGAGAATCTCGATGTGCATCGGTCCTCGTTTGAAGAAAAGCTCGCCGGCGACTCCGTGAAGGTGGAACGATTCAAGGCCTGTACTCAACAGGCCCACGATGGCAGCAGCCTGCCGCTCAATGTTGCAGCAGAGCCCCCTGCAACACGAACGGCCATGTCGCCCGTCATCATCGGTAGCAGACTCCGGACGCCTGTGCAGGCGTTGGTTGAACGGATTCTCGATCGAACCGGAAGCAACGCGGCATCCTTACGTGTCCTTTCCGATATGGCAGGCGATTTCGCTGACCCTTCTCGTCGTAAATTGGATCTGGACAAACTCCGCCTGCTCACCGACGCAATCCGCCACTGGCAGGCCCATCTCGATTTTGATGAAGACGCGTTGGCGCGAGACCCCTCGCTCTTTGCTCAACTCCTCCTCGCCTACAACCGGGCCTACTTCGGCGACGTGCGATATGCCATTACCCCCGACGCCGGCGCAGGAACGGTGCGCGGGATCGTCCAAGTCACCTCGCGAGGGTTTGTGGACCGCGGGGGAAACACCGTTCGGTTTCCCGGCCTCTCCGCCACCGCGCAGGTTGACGCGACCCATGCCGTTGAACCGACAACGACTCCCATCAACTCTCAGCGGGTCAGCGCCGACCTCACCCGCCTGTTTCTGGAAGCCTTCTTCGACGCCGCCTTCCGTGTTCCCGCCGTGCAACAGGCAACGGCCCTCCGTCTGCCGACGACGGCCTCCCCCTATCCGGCTTTCGATTTGTCTCACCCGCCCATTTCGCTTGAAGCTCTGGCCACCGTGACGCGGCAGGCGCTCAGGACTGAAGCTGTCGTCACCTCTCTGACAGGGAAAGCCGTGCGTGGCGGGAGTCTGTTCGGCACAAACAATGAAACCGTCGCCGCCACACTGGAAACGGCCGCGGGAGTTTTTGCAAAGAAACTCGTCGAGCACGAAGGCTTCTGCTATTTTCAAGTCATACAGCATCCCTAATCGCTCGACATCAGCGCATATGACGAACTGACGAGGACGCAATGACACGCACACTCTCACTCAGCCTGAGCCTGGGATGCCTTCTCGCTCTCAGCGGGTGTTTTGCCAAGATTCACCAGCTCCCCGCTCATACCGACCAGCACCAGCCGGTCTTTGCCCCGTTGCCCGATCGAGACACACTGGTCGGCCTCGCCGTATCGGGCGGCGGGAGCCGCGCCGCAACGTTCGCCGCCGCTACGCTGGAATCCCTTGCGAATGTCCGCTTCATGGAGGCCGGACAGGAACGCAGCGTCCTGGAAGCGGTCACCCATATGTCCAGCGTCTCGGGCGGGAGTCTGGCGACAGCCTACTACGCCGTGAAGAAACCGGCACAGACGGAACCGGTGTTTGCCGGCCAACAACTGTCTCCCGCGTATCAGCAGTTTTTCGCCCGCTTCAAAGAGGACATGCAGAAGAACTTTCAGATCCGAGCACTGGGGCGCCAGGTGCTGAACTTCCGGGTGGCCAACCCCACCAAGTTCGCGCATTCGTTCGCCGATGTCTGGGATGCCAACTTTTTCGACGAGATCACCTTTTCCGGATTATATGAGCGGACCCGCCGGGGGGATGCCCCGCAGATCATGCTGAACGGCACCATGTACAACTCAGGCCGCCGGCTCGTGCTGACGACGTTGGCCCCGGCGGACTTTGCCTACGATTTCACCGCGGAGTTGCGCGCCAAGCTGATCGCCAAAGGCCTCCAGTTCACCCCGGAAGGCAAGGCCAGCTTCGACCGCAGCGTGGATCGGGCCAAGAACCAGTTCCTCCCGTTAACAGTGGAAGACCTCGGCGGTGATCACCGCACGCTGCCGGTGTCGCTCGCCGTAGCCACCTCCGCCTCATTTCCACCGGTGGTCGGACCGGTGACCTATCAGACAGCGGGATCCTCATCGTATACCCACGTCGGCGACGGCGGCCTCTTCGATAATCTCGGCACGGAATCACTGACCACCCTTTTTCTGAACAAGTTGAATCCGGCTCACCCGCAAACACGACGCGGGCTGATCCTCGTCATCGACACCTCCTATCCCTTCGATGAGGGGGCGGCCGATCTCGGGAGGAGCGAGAAAGGGTTTGAAGTATTTATCGACGATCCTTCCCGGATTGTCGGCATCATGGAAGAACGGGCCAACGCCTATCAGGCAATGCTCTGGCACAGCCTCCGAACCGAAGGCGTCCTGCTCCCCGACTACAATCAGCTCAAACTCATCATCCTCCGGCATACCGACGCCGAGTGGGCTCAAGACGATCCGATCCCCGCCGGATGCCCTTCGGGGCTCACCCCGGAGGATGTGAAGCGGGTGATCCGGCAGATTCCAACCTTGTTTAAGATCGACGAGGACTGCCACGCGCCGCTGCTCTTTGCGGCAGCCAAGAAGGTCGTGCTGAAACAGCAGGGCCGGATTGTGAAATTCCTCGAACAATCCGCCACAATCCAATGAGTCAGCCGGAGGGTCTGCCGTGACATGGTCGTGGAAAACGGTGCAACGAATCCTCGCCGTCCTGCACCCTGCATGGTTCGCAGCACTGGTGATCCTCGGGACCAGCGTGACCTTCCAAGCGCCTCAAACGCTGGATGTCCTGGACGCCGTCGCGATTGAGCACGGCGCACTTTCTCCGCAACATGTCTCGCTCGCCATGTTCCTGCTGATCTTCGCGGTGAGCGGCTGGTATTTCCCGCGCGCCCTGCTGTCTGTGAAATACTGGAACACCCCGGAACCCGAACATGACCGCGAGCACCAATGCTTTGAACGATGGCGCCGCTACGTGCCTCGTGGACTTGGGACCGCCCCCATTGCCTCCCTGTCCATCGCGTTCTTCCGAATCGGAAACCCCGGCTATGGACTCTTCTACCTGGCGCTGGCCGCGGCCTTTTTGGCAAGTGTCATCCTACGCCGGCGGCGGTTGCTGACTGAAAAGACCATTGTCGTGTCTGAGCCCGCACTCTCGACGGCCACGTTCAGAAGCCTGCTGGCACTGCTCGGCCTCTCCTTCATGATCTTCTGGGGTTTCGTTCTCTTCCCCATCGAGGCTCCCGCGCGCGTCGGATCGGCGGCAATCCTCGTGTATGCCGCCGCCGCCTGGATCGCGTTCGGATGCCTGGTCCTGATCCATCCCACATACCGCTACCGGCTGCCGTCGCTCTTTCTGGCCATGATCGCGTTCTCCGGCCTGTTCGGCCTGTGGAACGACAACCACGCCATCCGACAAGCCGCCGCAGAATCAGCCCCCTGGATTCGGCAATCGATCGACGATCATCTCGACGCCTGGCTGGATGCCAGACAGAGACAATGGAACGCCTCAACCGGCGTCTACCCGGTCTATATTGCGTCCGCGGAAGGTGGTGGAATTCGCGCCGGCTATTGGACCGCTTCCGTACTGGGCAAACTGGAGGATGCCCATCCCGGCTTCGCCTGCCATCTCTTGGCCATCAGCGGAGTTTCGGGGGGAAGCCTGGGAGGGGGCGTATTCTCCGCCCTGATTGCCGACCGTATTCAGTCTAATGGCTACGAGTGTGCGGAGGCCCCTCACACAACACGCGCGCCGCTTCTGCCCCTGATCAGGCAGATGCTCGGACACGACTTTCTCGCGCCGACACTGGCAGGCTTGTTCTTTCCCGATCTGGTTCAACGGCTGTCCCCGCTCTCCGGAGCCTGGGCCTTCCCTGACCGCGCCTCCTACCTTGAACGGTCTTGGGAACAGGCCTGGACTGAGACCACCGGGACCGATCGATTCCATGAAAGCTTCCGACGGCTCTGGGAAGGGGCACAGGCCCGCTATACGGTTCCATCACTCTTTTTGAACGCCACCTGGGTCGACTCCGGCGACCGCAGCATTGCCAGCAACATCGCACTCGATCCAGTCCGCTTTGCCCGCGCCGGCGATCTCGTCGCCTTTTCGTCTGTCCCCATCCCGACCAGCGCCGCCATCCATGCCAGCGCCCGATTCACCTATGTCAGCCCGCCGGGCACAGTTCAAGGAACAACAGGGGTGAGGCAGGTCGTCGACGGAGGGTACTTCGAAAACTCCGGCACCCTCACCGCCGGTGAAATCGCGCGCGCATTGGTCGCCGCGCGAGACCGTTACTGTATCCGGCAGCCTCAACCGGAAGCGGCCCGTTGCAGCACACCACCCATCGAACCGGTGATCCTCATCCTCAGCAACGACCCCAAGAATCCTAACAACGAATCGGCAAAGGGGAACCCTCCTCCATCGAGCGGCGGCCGTTTTCTCACGGAAACGCTGGCTCCCTGGCAGACCCTCTTCAATACCCGCAGCGCGCGCGGCTACGTGTCGGAGCACGCGGTGACCAGGGAATTCAAGACGATACGATTCGCGTTGGGGGATTACAAACATGCGGACGTCCCGCTGGGATGGATGCTGTCGAAAGAAACGCAAACGCTGATCGACCGGCAGATCGACGAACGGCTGAAACAGCTGGATGAATTGGAGCACGCCGCGCACTGAGCGAACCGGTGCACGCAAACTGGATTACGCCTGCGCCGTTTCGTCGTGAGAAACCGTGGCATCGGACCGGGTCGCGGCCGCGCCCTGCGTCAACACACCAACCTGTTCCAGGAGGATCTCCGCCGAGAAGGGCTTGGCCAGAGCGGCCTCAGCGCCGAAGACCGTGGCCGCCCTCAGCGCATCGTATCCGAGGATCGGCCCTCCCGAGATCGCCAGCACCCTGGTTGCGCATTGCGCCTTCCGCAGTTCCAGAATGGTTTCAAGCCCTTCTTTCCCCTTCATGAAAATATCCAGCACCATCAGAGCCGGCGACCGTGTTTTGGCGATGGCCAGGCCTTGCACCCCGTCTTCCGCCTCAACTACACGATAACCCTCGCCCCGCAGAACTTCGCCGATCCACTCGCGGACAAGGTCATCGTCGTCCACGACGAGAATGAGGGGGGCCTCCCCGGTCGCACTCATGACCAATGCATCGCAAACTGTCGATCCCTCCGACGATCGCGCATATAGAGGGCCGCCGCATGGGATCGGCGTGTCACGCGCAACTTCGTGAACATGTTCGCCAGATAATTCTTCACGGTTTTTTCCGACAGCGACAGATGGGATCCGATTTCTTTATTGGTTTTTCCTTCGGCGACCAAGGGAAGAATGCGCCGCTCTTGAGGAGAGAGACTGTCGAGTCGCCGTTGCGGCGATTCCTCTCCCATCCCTCTCAGATCCTGCAGGACCGCTCCGACCAGCCGAGGATGAAGAAATGACGCGCCCGAGAGCACCGCTCGAATCGCATAGCGCCACACATCGGCGGGAGCATCTTTCATGATATACCCGTGTGCGCCGGCAGAAATCGCGGCGCGGACAACGAGAGGGTCGTCGTGGACGCTCATGATGAGGACCCTGAGGCCTGGCACGGCCTCCAACATACGACGGCAGGCCCGGACTCCTGAACCATCCGGCAAATGCACATCCAGCAACGCTAGATCGGGCTTCAGACGCTCCGTCAGAGTGACCGCCTCGGAGACCGATGCCGCTTCCCCGATGATAGACACCTCGGGGACTGAAGTGAGCTGCTCCCTCAGCCCCAGACGCACGACAGGATGATCGTCTACAAGCACGATACGATACGAAGACCGGGAAGCCATCGTCACACCTCCTCAATAGGCAATACGACGAGCGACCGGCCTTCGCTCACTGCGTCATTATCGGCAACTTCCGTTTGGAAGCCTATCGGCTCAACTGGGATTCGCTTGTCAGCATTCATCCGACAACCGGGAACGCGACGACCATACGCGCGTACGCGGCACAGGCGGCTGAGGGGAACGGGGCGGGGTTACTCGACTAATTTGGCGTCGATGGCGTAGCGAATCAGTTCTCCGGTGGTTTGACAGGAGAGCTTTTCCAATATTCTGGCCCGGTAGGTGCTGATGGTCTTCACGCTGAGCGTCAGGTCTTCGGCGATCACCGATACGGACTTGCCCTGTCCGAGCAACCGCAACACCTCTAACTCTCGATCGGACAGACGCGCGTGGAGGGGTCCTTCGGTCCCGCTTCCAAGCGCCTCGGCCATCTGCTCCGCCAACGCCGCCGTAATATACCGGCCGCCTTGCAAGACACGACGGACCGCCACGAGCAATTCAGACGGCGCACTTTGCTTGGTCAGATAGCCCGATGCGCCGGCTCTGATTGCCCGCATCGCGAATTCCTTCTCCGGATACAGGCTCAACATCAGCACCGGCAAATGCGGCTGAAGTAGTTTTGCCTCTTTTAAGACCTCCAACCCATGTTTATCCGGCAGGGCCACATCCAGGAGCAGCAAATCCCAGGACTTCCGCCGAACAGCTTCCAGTGCGGCCTCTCCGCTACTGACTTCTTCAATCTCGGAACAGAGCTGTTCATGCATCAGCAAATCCCTCACGCCCCACCGCACCATCGGATGGTCGTCAACCAGGAGACAGTGGCACGCACCCATGGTCACGCTTTCTCCGGCGCCTGTCGGGCAATCGGAATCCACACGGTCACCGTACTGCCAGCGCCGGGTATCGAGCTGATATCCACTTGGCCGCCCAGAATCTCAGCCCGCTCTCGAACACCCCGGAGCCCCATTCCACTAATGGACTCGGCTTGCGGATCGAATCCCACACCGTCATCCAGCACTGTCAATATCCAGTGCCGTGAATCCGTCGTAAGGATGATCGACATCGTCATCGCCTGGCCATGGCGGACGGCATTCGTGGCCAATTCCTGGGCCATCCGATACAGTGCGGTTTCAACGGTCGTATCTGTCAGCGCCCCGAGTCCGTCCGCGTCGATAGAAACCGAGCAGGCCAAATCAGATTGGGATCGGATATCCGACACCATCGCCTCAAGAGCCTCTTTCAAACCCAATTCCTCCAGCACCGGGGGACGAAGCGCACGAACAATCCGCCGAAGCCTCGCAAATAATTCATCGGTGGTCTTCAGCGCCCGGCGCGTCCGCTCGTGGGCTCGCGTAACAGCGACCGCGCTCTTCTCGCTCAGGGCCTGCCGTGTCGCTTCCAGATCGAATTTGAGCCCTGTCAATAACTGTCCGACCTCGTCGTGCAATTCCCGTGAGAGCCGGCGACGTTCATTCGATTCTACCGCTACCAGCTCCCGTGACATGCTCTGAAGCCGTTGATAGGCCACTTCCAGTGAGGCATAGGCCCGCTTTGAAAGCGTGACGTCGATCATGGCCCCGATCATCCGGATCGCCTGCCCCGACGCATCGCGGACGATCTGCCCGCGATCATAGAAGTATCCGTACGAACCGTCCGCCAGACGGAAGCGATATTCTGCCGTGACCATCCTGGCGTCCGAGGCGAGCGCGCGATCCACCAACTCCAACACGCGGCCTCGATCGTCGGGATGCAACCGGTCCATCCAGGCGGTGATACTCGGCTCCGCATTGGGGTCGTAACCGAATTTTTCATGGGCATTGGGCGACCACCAATGCTCCTGGGTAACAAGGTCCCAGTCCCACAGAATATCGTTCGTGGCCTCGGCGACGAGCCGAAACCGTTCTTCACTGAATTTCAAGCGGTCTTCGGTGCGCTTCCGGTCAGAAATGTCGCGCACGATAGCGCAATTGTATTCTTTGCCTTCGTGAACCAGAAAGTTCACCGTCGTCTCGGTCCGGATGATCCTGCCATCTTTTTTCCGGTGATCGGCCTCAAACGAGAATGAGTGCCTGGCTTTCAAATCCTCCCAATGAGCGGGCCAAACTTCAGCCGGAAAGCTCGGATCGATGTCAGGGACCGTCATCGATAACAGTTCTTCACGGGCATACCCCAACATCATGCAGGCCGCATCGTTGACGTCGAGAATGCGTGCCTGCGCGTCGATCCAAAACACCGCATCCGCCGCGCGCTCGATGGAAAACCGGGTGAGCCGAAGCGCGGCTTGGGCTTGGGCCCGTTCGATGGCGAGGCACGCCAGATGTGACGCCCGATCGACGGGGAACAACTCACCGACGGAAGACCGCACAGTTCGGTAATACACCGCAAAGGTGCCCAACACCTTGCCGGCAGCCGACATGATCGGAGTCGACCAGCAGGCTCGAAGACCGTGGGGAAGCGCCAGGCTCCGAAAATCGGCCCACAAAGGATCGCGGCCGATGTCTTCGACGATGACTTGACGACCGGTAAAGGCCGCCGTGCCGCAGGAACCACGCATCGGACCGATGGTCATCCCGTTGATCGCCCGGGTATAGGCCTCAGGCAGGTTCGGAGCTGCGCCATGGCGCAGCCGCTGCCCTTCGTCATCCAGGAGCAGGACGGAACAGAGAGCGCCATCCGAGAGACCTTCGATCATCCGGCAGAGTGCCACCAGCACATCCGACAACGGCGTATCCGCTCCGATCATCTCCAGAATCTGCTTCTCGGCCGCCAGCATGCGCTCGGCCTGCTTCCGCTCCGTCATGTCCCGCCCGACCCCGGTAACGCCGACCACCCGGCCCTGCAGATCGGTGAACGGCGCCCCAGTCCAATGATACGGAATCGGACGACCGTCTTTCGTCAAGAGATGCCCTTCCAACTCCGCATAGCCGGTTTCGAAGGCCTCGCGGATCGCCGCCGCCGTGCGCTCGGCCTCATCGAAGGGAACCATTTCCAACGCCGGTTTCCCCGATAGTTCGATGGGCGCATACCCGGTCACAGCTTCCAGCCGGAGATTCCACCTACTCAAACGTCCTTCCAGATCCAACGCAAAAATCACATCAGGAACAGTTTCCATGATGGTCTGGAGATTATGTAACGCTCTCGCTCGCTCCTCCTCGACCTGTCTCCGCCCGGTAATGTCCCGCACGAACGCGCAATGACATTCGCGACCTTGATAGCTCAAAAAGCTGACATTTACTTCGATCGGAATGAGCCGCCCGTCTTTGGCCTGATGAAAGCTCTCAAATGAGGCCGCACCGCGCCGCCGCGTCTCCTCCCAATAGACCGGCCAGGAATCGGCTGGGAAATGCGGGTTGATGTCGTGAACGGTCATCCGGCCAAACTCTTCCCTCGTATAGCCCAGCATGGCACAAGCCGCATCATTCACATCCAGCAGCTTCGCATCGGCACCCACCCAGTACATGGCATCCGTCGCACGATCGACCGTAAACTTGGTCAGCTGCAACGCCTCTTCAGCCTGCTTGCGTGCAGTGATGTCGGTATGCGACCCGAGCAATCGTATCCGGCGGCCATCGGCCTCCGTCACAAACGAGGCATGGGAATCGATCCAGCGGTAGGACCCGTCTTTGTGGCGCAACCGGAAATCCTGCCGGAATGCGCCGACAGGGTTGTCGCGATACCGTTGTGCGTACCCCATCGCTCGGTCGCGATCGTCCGGGTGCAGTAGGGCGGCCCAGGTTTCGAAGCTGTCCGACAGTTCCGACTCGCCATAACCAAGCTGGCTCTTCCACTCTTTGGAAAAGGAGACTGCTCCGCTTTCGGTGTTCCAGTCCCACAAGCCCGTATTGGATGCCTGGAGAGCCTGCTGGAGCCGCTCCTGCGAGACTCGTAGCGCCCCTTCAGCCTGCTTGCGCTCGGTAATGTCCTGGACTGTGCCCACGGACCGCGCCGGTGTTCCGTCGGGCAAATAGTGGGTCACGCCCCGTTCGTGTACAACCTTGATCCGGCCATCCTGCATGAGCAGACGGTGCGTGATGCCATAGGGGGTCCGTTGTCCGATGGAATCGGAATACACCCGATGGACCATCTCGCGGTCATCGGGGTGAACGAGATTGAGAAATCCCTCGTAGGAAGCTTGAAAGGTGGCCGGATCGACCTCGAAAATTCGATAGATTTCGTCGGCCCAGAAAAGGACGTTCGTCCGCAAATCCAATTCCCAACCCCCGATCTGCGCAAGGCGCTGAGCCTCTCTCAATCGAGTTTCACTATGGCACAGTCGCTCCTTCACCTGGTCATAGGCCGCATGAACCGCCGAATCATCCGGCGGCATCGAAACGGCCTTCCGCCCATTCCGCACTGCAAGTTGTGTCATGACCTGATTCGCGATGGTGTTCAGGCAGGCACGCTGCTCAGGCGTCAGCGAACGCGGCACCGCATCCATCACCGCCAGGCTGCCGATGGCATGTCCGTCGGGCGTGATCAGTGGCACACCGGCATAGAAACGGATGGACGGAGATTCGACGACCCACGGATGGTCGTCAAACCGCTCATCGGCATCGGCTTCTCCTACGATAAAGAGGTCCGTGCCTAGAATAGTATGCGCACAGAACGCGATCGATCGGGGAGATTCGGTAAAAGGCAGGCCCACCACGGACTTGAACCACTGGCGTGTGGCATCGACGAGAGAAATGACAGCCATCGGAGTTCGGCACACATAAGCCGCTAAGCGAGCCAGTTCGTCAAAGGCCGGTTCTGAAGGCGTATCAAGGATATGGCAGCGATGGAGGGCATCGAGCCGGGCGGACTCGCAGGAAGGGATCGGAGCAGCAACCATGGCCCGCCTTCCTTCTAAGAGAAGAAGTCCACTCTACAAGACTAAAGCCCCCTAGCACCATAGAGTCGAATTGCCCTATCGACTGAACCGAGTCAGCTACGCATCCGGATCAGTAGCGGCTAGGACCAGGCCTGTGTCGTCACGCCTTTTGCATCCCGCCATTGCGGGGTCCATGCAAGAGCGACGAGCTTCACCGCGATATTGGATTTGGCGGGCTTGATGGAAATGGTCTCGAGCTTTTCGTTCAACGGATCGGTCGCAGCGGCTAACGCGTCGCTCTCCGCTTTGAACTGTGCTTCGAGGTCCGCCAGTTGTTGCTGCAATGCCGCCACGTTTTCTTCGGCGTAACCGACATCCTGCGATTCTTTCATCACGCGGCCGGCACTCTTGATCGCCGTCGTCGCCCGTCCGATGTTCGTAGCGCTGATCGTCTTCCGCCCCAAGAACGCGCCAAGGATCGACGCGCCGACACTGATGGCGGCCTGTACCTGACTGGAACGGGACTCTGCCTGCTGCTTGGCCTTCATCTGTTCGGCCCGCCGAATGCGGTCTTGCAGCGTCGTAATCTTGGGGGCGTACTTCTGGCGCAACGACTCGGCCGCTTTGTCGCGCAGCTCGCGGCCGGACTGTTGGAGTCGTATACGAAAATCCCGTTCGGACTCGCCCGGCTTGGACACGTCTTTCGTGGTCGGACTCTTGAACAACTCGAGCTTCTGGGTCCTGAATAGCCAGCCGCCGAAATCTTTGTTCCAATCGACGTAGCTCTTGGCCTTACTGGCGCCGGCGGGGAGCGGAAGAAACTGGGCATCGCCCTCTGGAGACTGCTCCAAATCCGCGACGGCGAGGCCCGCGGCAGTGGCATGATCCCAGTCGACCGGCACTGCGCCGTCGGTCATGGGCGCCAACACCGTCACATCCTGCATCCGATCGATACCGCTCTTCGTATCGGAGAAACGGATCTGTGCCGACCCCAGCAACATCGGGGCATACAGAAGTTCGCTGCCCTCCGGTTTAGAACCCCGCAACGGCACAAATTGCTGCGGCACGTCCGGCGGAACAATCGGGCGTACTCCACCCTTAGCACTCGTCATCGACTTGGCCGCCGAACCTGCGGCAGTACCAGCATGAGCGGCACGCTGCGGGTCCATCAGCTGCTTGATCTGCGTTCTCGTCAGAGGTCCGCGCAAGTAGGACAGGCACCAGCGGGTTTCAAATACGACCGGCTCATCCTCATGGACATTGTTCATCAGAAAAATGCGATTCCCCAGACCGGCAAGCGTCTGCTCCATGCGCCCCTTGTCGAATTTCTTTCCCACGCTGGACGACGCCCCTTCCAAACCTTCGAGCACCCGCGCCTTGTCGCGCTCCGTCTGCAACCGCCCGATGAACCAGGTGCCGGTATTGGACAATCCCTTGTAGTCGAGATCAACAGGGTTCTGCGTCGCCAGCACCACGCCCAGACCGAAGGCGCGCGCCTGCTTGAGCAGCGTCATCAGCGGCAGCTTGGACGGCGGATTAGCCACCGGCGGGAAGTAGCCGAAGATCTCATCCATATAGAGGAGCGCGCGCAAACTCGTCGTACCAGACTGCGTTCTCATCCACCCGACCATCTGACTCAATAACAGCGTCACGAAGAACATGCGTTCGGCGTCGTTCAGATGTGCGATGGAGAAAATCGCCAGACGCGGCTTTCCTGCGGGCGTGTAGAGGAGCGACTGAATATCGAGCGCTTCCCCTTCGAGCCAGGATTGGAAGCCGGGCGCTGCGAGCAGATTGTTCAGCTTCATCGCCAACGCGAACCGGTCCTTTGACGGGAAGAACGAATCCAGGTCCATCACGCCGATTTTTGTGACCGGCGGATCTTGAATGGCGTGGATCAGCGCGGCCAGATCCAGATCTTCCTCGTTCCTCCAGGTATGATCCAGAATCGTCGAGAGCAGAATGTGTTCGCGGCTCTGGATCGGATCGGCTTCGATCCCGAGCAAACCCAGGAGACTGGTCACGGTGGTGCTGATCCGTTCGCGAAAGAGTTCGGCATCCTCGCGCACGTCAGCGGCCGGCGCGGCAAAGGACTTCAGAATGGAGACCGGGAGCCCCGCGTTGCTCCCCGGCGTATAGATGGCGACATCAGCCGCATCGCGCAACCGCTGAATGCGCGCGCCGTCCTGCTGCCAACCGGCCAATCCTTTGGTCCAAAGCTCGGCCTGTGCTTTGGCGAAGTCGGCCGGCGACAATCCCTTCTTGCGCGCGTCGTCCTCATTGATCCAGGGCTGAAAGTCTTCGCCTCTGAGGCCGGGAAATGTGAGCATCAGATTGCCCAGGTCGCCCTTGGGGTCGATGATGATGGCAGGAATGTTATCGATGGCCGCTTCTTCGAGAAGCGAGAGACAGAGGCCGGTCTTCCCGCTGCCAGTCATACCGACACAGACCGCATGGGTCACGAGATCTTTCGAATCGTAGAGCAACCAGCCCGGCTTCGCCTGTTTCGCCGCCATGTCGTACGGACGGCCGAGATAGAACACCCCGAGTTTCTCAAAATCTTCGGCAGTGCTCGACGGTTTCGAGGTAGCAGCGGACTTGGTTGAGTCTTTCTTCTTGGTCGCCATGCGAATCCTCCCGGGCGAATGTGCGCGGTCATTCTAGTAATCAGTACGCCGCACTGCAAGCGGATGCCCTGACATTATTTCCCCTTGCGCGAACTCCCGATCCCTAGCAAGATGCCGCCTATGAAATTTCCCGAACTCATCCGGCTAACATTGCTTGCTACGGCCCTCCTCATGTCGCTGCCTGCTGCCGGCCATGCCGAGCCCCCGGCCCAAAGCATCCACTGGGGAGCGATCGGCTATCCCGACCACGACCGCACGCTGGCGCTCGGGCTCACCGTCGTCGACCGGTTCACGGAGTTCGACGGAGCAGGCAAGCGCTACAACGACATCCGGGAAACGATGGGATTCAATTTCTTCTCTCTCAGCTGGACGGAACGACTCGAAACCTTGAAGGGGTGGAATGCCAACTTCACCGCCGGCGGAGGACCGACGCGGGATGGATTCAGCCGCTTTCTACAGAATGACGTGATTCACAAACTGCGCGGCTTCGATCCGGTTCCCGTCGGCAACAAACGGGAGACCGATGATTTTATGGTCAGCAGTTCACTCACGCGCTGGATGAGCCTGTGGGGATCAGACGACGTATTCTTTGCTGGAGTGGGTGCCGCCGGCGGATCTCTCTACTACGAACCCTATGCCCAGGCCGGGTTCCGCCGACTCTCCCCGTTCGCCGCTGTGCCGTGGGTTTCCGACCATCTACGAATTTCCGCGATGGGCCGCGTGGGACGGCCGTTCGGCGGAGCGGCCTTTCGGGAAGTGGCCGCCACCTCCTGGATCGCCCAAGGCTCGGTCGGGATCGGCAACTATGCCGACTGGAGCTGCCCCTGTAGCACTCCTTGGGAAATCGAAATCGCGGCGACCATCGATTCGGGACTGTTCGTGGACCATAAGAAAGCGTCGCTGGAAGAGCGGTTTATCTCCGTCGCCGTCCGCTATGCCGCCGTAACCTTTGAAACCTGGAATGACTTGATCAATCAGAAAGACTACGGCCCGACCTTCGGCGCCCGCCTGACGTTCGATCTGCTGTATCTCTACGACCGCTGGTTCCTGAATTAACCCGCGCTACCATTCCTTGAAAATCAGAAAGACCGCTCCGATCATGAGGCCGAACCCGGCCAGATAGTTCCACTTCAGCGGCTCTTTCAGATACAGCACCGAAAAGATGCAGAACACCACGAGGGTGATGACTTCCTGAATGGTTTTCAATTGTGCTGCGTTGAATTCATAGTGCCCGATCCGGTTAGCCGGAACCTGAAAACAATACTCAAAGAACGCAATCCCCCAACTCGCCACAATCACAATCCACAAAGGCGAATCCTTGTACTTCAAATGCCCGTACCAGGCGAAGGTCATAAAGATGTTGGAGATGGTCAGTAGGAGAATGGTGTGCATATATACCTTTTTTCTTCTTCCGGAGTGGAAGGGCGGAGCTTTCGGGAATCGTCATAGCGGGCGCGGCGGGATGATAGCCGAAAACATAGCGCGCTGCGACGGCATGCGATTCATATCGCGTTTTAGAGTCGCATGCGGTGAGTACGGAGCCAGGAGCACTATCCATCGCCTCATGGCGACTCCCGAAAGGTCTGCCCTTCCGCCCCGTATCCCTCTCACTTCCTAACAGGGACAGGCGCCGCCGGACGGCGGCGCCTGTCCCCTATAACCCTGCTTCTTTCAATACCTGGCCGGTATACGACCGCTTGGACTTGGCCACTTCGCGGGGTGGGCCTTCGACGACGATCTCGCCGCCGCGATCGCCGCCCTCGGGACCGAGATCGATAACCCAGTCGGCGTTCTTGATCACATCGAGATTGTGCTCAATGACGAGGACCGTATTGCCCGCTTCCACCAAACGATCCAACACGTCGATCAACCGCTGCACATCGGCAAAATGCAACCCGGTAGTCGGCTCGTCGAGGATATACATCGTCCGCCCGGTCGGCCGCTTCGAGAGTTCGCGCGAGAGCTTCACGCGTTGGGCCTCGCCGCCGGAGAGCGTGGTCGCGGACTGGCCGAGCTTCACATAGTGCAATCCGACATCGTGCAGCGTTTCCAGCTTCCGCTTGATGAACGGAATGTGCTCGAAGAATTCCACCGCATCGTCGACCGTCATGTTCAACACATCGGCGATGCTCTTGCCCTTGTGCAAAATCTCCATCGTTTCGCGGTTGTACCGCTGGCCCTTGCAGACTTCGCAGGTCACATAGACATCGGGCAGAAAATGCATCTCGATCTTGATCAGCCCGTCGCCCTGGCAGGCTTCGCACCGCCCGCCTTTGACGTTGAAACTGTAACGCCCGGGCTTATACCCACGCACGCGCGACTCGGGTAAATTCGAATAGAGATCCCGGATGAAACTGAACAGGCCGGTGTAGGTGGCTGGATTGGACCGCGGCGTGCGGCCGATCGGGGATTGATCGATGTCGATCACCTTATCCAGCGCATCCACGCCACGGAGTTCTTTGCAGCCGTCGATCTTGGGTTTCTTCTGATAGAGCATCTGCGACAGCGAATGGAACAGAACTTCGAGGACGAGCGTGCTCTTCCCCGAACCGGACACGCCGGTCACGCAAGTCAACATGCCCAGCGGAATCTTCGCCGTCACATTCTTGAGGTTGTGCTTCTGCGCGTTCACAACTGTGAGATAGCCCTTCGGTTTGCGCTCGCGCTGCGGCAGCGAGACAGTCTGAATACCGCGCAGATACTGGCCGGTGATGGAATCGGGATTACCCATCACCTCTTGCGGCGTCCCTTGCGCAATGACGTGGCCGCCGTGCGTGCCGGCACCCGGCCCCATGTCGAGCAGGTGATCCGCGGCCATCATCGTTTCGGCGTCATGCTCCACGACCACGACCGTATTACCGAGATCGCGCAGCCGCAGCAGGGTCTGCAAGAGCCGACGGTTGTCGCGCTGGTGTAACCCGATGGACGGTTCGTCAAGAATGTAGAGCACGCCGACGAGACCAGAGCCGATTTGGGTCGCCAGCCTGATCCGCTGCCCTTCGCCACCGGACAAAGTCGCCGCTGCCCGATCCAGCGTGAGGTAATCTAGTCCGACATTCACCAGAAAGCCCAGCCGCTCGCGAATCTCTTTCAGGATGCGATGCGCGATGACCAGCTCACGGTCTGTAAACTTCAGCGAAACGAAAAACTCCGCCGCCGCCCGGATCGACAGGCTTGTGACTTCGGCGATCGATTTCTTCTCCAGCTTGATCGCGAGACTTTCCGGCTTGAGCCTGGCACCCTGGCAGACCTCGCAGGCATCCAGCAGCGTAAAGTCTTCTTCCTCCGGACAACCGGGAGTCATGGCATAGCCGATACCGTCGCAGGCGGGACAAGCACCGTGCGGGCTGTTGAAGGAAAAAATGCGCGGCTCAACTTCCGGGTAACTCACGCCGCACTTGATGCAGGCCAGCTTGTCACTGTAAAGCCGGGTCTTGCCGTTGTCGGTCAGGACCGCCACCAGCCCGCCAGTCAGCTTCAGCGAAGTTTCCACCGAGTCGGCCAGGCGCCGCATCAGCGCATCGCCCGCCTTCATGACCAGGCGATCGACGATGATTTCAATCGTGTGCTTTTTCTGTTTATCGAGGACGATGTCCTCGCCGAGATCGACGATCTCGCCGTTCACACGCGCCCGCACATAGCCGGCCTTGCGCATCTCCAACAGCTCTTTACGATATTCCCCTTTGCGCCCCCGGACGATCGGGGCCAGAATCTGGAACTTGCTTCCCTCCGGAAGTCCGGCGATTGCATCGACCATCTGCTGCACCGTCTGCGCGGCGATTTCTTCTCCGCACTGGAAACAGTAGGGCCGCCCGACCCGCGCAAACAACAATCGCAGATAGTCATAAATCTCCGTGACCGTCCCGACGGTAGAACGGGGATTGTGGCTGGTGCTCTTCTGCTCGATGGAAATCGCGGGCGACAAACCTTCGATCGAATCGACATCCGGCTTGCCCATCTGTTCCAGAAACTGCCGGGCGTAGGCCGACAGTGATTCGACGTACCGTCGCTGCCCTTCGGCGTAAATGGTGTCGAACGCGAGCGAGGACTTGCCCGATCCGCTCAAGCCGGTGATGACGACCAGCTTGTCGCGCGGAATCGTGACGTCGATATTTTTGAGGTTATGTTCGCGGGCGCCTTTTATGGTGATCGTATTGCTCATAGGCGCGGGATTATACCATGGCCGTCCTGTTGCCTTGACAAAGTCTGAAAGCAGGTGCTACCACGGCGGCATGGTACAAACGCGACAGTCCTCTGCTTCATCCGGCACCCAGGCCCCCGCGCAGGCGGTGTCGACCTGGTCCGGGCAGGCGCGCGAACAGGCCGTGCAGCGGATGTTCACCGCCATCGCGGGCGTCTACGACCTGAACAACACGCTGCTGAGCTTCGGACTCCATTACCGTTGGAAGAAAATCACCGCATCGTTCGTCCCGCAAGTCGAGCAGGGAACCGCCCTCGATGTAGGAGCCGGCACAGCCGACCTGGCCCTGTTGGTCGAGCCCCGCATGGGGACCAACGGCCGCGTGGTTGCGTCCGATCTCAATCACGCCATGCTTGCCGAGGGGCTTAAGAAGGTGGACGTCAAAGGTCGTACGGGCAAGATCGCCTGTCTGCAAGCTAATGCGGAACATCTCGGATTCACAGACAGCACATTCGATGCGGTGACAACCGGCTTCTGCATGCGCAATGTCGGAAACCTCCCGCAAGCGGTCGGTGAAATTCGCCGCGTGATGAAACCCGGCGGCACGTTTGTCTGCCTGGAGTTTTCCCGGCCGGTCTTCGGCTGGCTGCGGGCGCTCTATGATTGGTATTCGTTTAAATTGCTGCCCTGGATCGGAACGAAGGTCGCGCGGGATACCACCGGCGTGTATGAGTATCTCCCCGCCTCGATCCGTACGTTCCCCGATCAGGAGCGACTCTGCCAGGTCCTACGCGAGGCCGGCTTCCGCCAGGTGTCCTATAAGAACCTCACAGGCGGCATTGTGGCAATCCATGTGGCGGTGAAATAAGCCCATGAATTCCGTTCTCTACGTTTTTCTGCCCTGTAAGAAGGTCTACCCGATCGGGATCACCTATCTGGCGGACTTCATTCATCGCCGCCAGCCGGACGTGCGCCAGCAGATCCTCGACCTCTCGCTCTTTCCCGTGTCAGAACGCAGCCAGGCCCTCCGCGATGCGGCCACGGCCTTCAAGCCGGACCTGGTCTGTTTCTCCTGGCGGGACATTCAGATTTTTTCGCCGCACGAAGGCGATTCGTCGCTCGAGCATGCGTTCAACTTCTACTTTGCCAGCAATCCGCTCAAGCGCGTGGTGGCGTCGTTCGAAGGGGTGAAGCAGCTCTATCGCTACTACAGCCACATCTACAAAATTCTGTCGTATCCCTGGCTGATCCGGAAAGAGTTCTCAAAGGCGCAGATCATGATCGGGGGCGGGGCCTTTACGGCCTTTGCCGACCAGCTCATCGAGAAATTGCCGGAAGGGACGATCGGCCTGCTCGGCGAAGGGGAAGATGCGATCCTTAAAGTGATCGAAGGGCGTTCGATCGAAGACGAACGCTATATCATCAAAGAAGGCGGGAAAGTTCGGAAAGGCCAGCAGGGGTCACCGGCGCTGCTCGATGCCCTAACGGTCGATCTGCCCTACCTGACGTCGATTTTCCCTCAGCACCGCGAATTCATCGGCGAATCGATCGGGGTACAGACCAAACGGGGCTGTCCTTACGACTGTGCCTTCTGTCTCTATCCTTATATTGAAGGCAAGCGGGTCCGGTACCGGCCCCCCTCCATGGTCGTGAAAGATATATCCCAGCATTACCACCAGTGGGGCGCACGCCGGTTCTGGTTTACCGATGCGCAGTTCATCACCGGGAAAGAAGCCTACCCGCAATGCACGGAGATTCTGGAGCGGATTGTCAGTGAAAAGCTGGAGATCGAGTGGTCGGGCTATATCCGCACCTCCCTCATTACGCCTGAACTCGCGAAGCTGATGGTGCGATCGGGCGTGGGAGATCTGGAAGTGGCCATCACGTCCGGCTCTCAGGAGGTGCTGAACAACCTCCATATGGGCTTCAAGCTGGAACGCCTCTATGATGGGTGCCGCTACCTGGCCGAAGCCGGGTTCAAGGGCAAAGTCATCCTGAACTATTCGCTCAACTCTCCCAAAGAGACGGAAGAGACGCTTTTACAAAGCGTGGAGTCCTATAAGATCGTGGCCTCGATTCTGGGAGAGGAACGGGTATTCCCCCTGATGTTTTTCCTGGGGATCCAGCCGAATACCGATCTTGAACAGCGCTTGCTCGAAGAAGGCTACCTGTCGGCCGGCTATAACCCCTTGATGCTGACCCCAACCAGCATCCGGAAGCTGCTCTATAACCCGGCACCCCTCAACAGCTTCATTGCCAAAGCCTGTCTGAAGGCCTGGGAGCGGAAGGAAGGCAGTCGCGATCCCAGAAAATGGACCGGGTCCCTCTCCCAAACAGCCTCCGCCGACGCCACTGGTCAATCCGGCCAATACGCCGACAAGAGCCTGGTCAAAGGGATCGAAGGGAACTCCGGCCGGGATGCCCTGCTCTCGCTGGAAGAGATACTTAAATCGCGCAAGACGGCGGCTGCGACGATCTCTTCACACTCCAATTCCCCGGCGACCCCGGCCTCCTAAGCCGAAAACTCTTCGATCCCGTATCCCCTATCGCTCACCTTGCATTCCAGAACTGGCCAATGCTATCATCCGACCTCTTTTATGCCGGTGACCTTCGTCAACCGTTTGGTTTTTCTGACAATTATGACGGTCACCCACGGCAAGAAGTGCCCCTGGAGGAGGCGTCTCGATGTATAAGACCATCTATATCCCGGTCGATAATTCCGACCATTCCAATACAGCGGTCGACGTGGGCGTCGAGTTCGCGAAAACCTTCGGCTCCAAGATTGTCGGCAGCCACGTCTACGCGGCGAAGATGCACGACAAGCGCTTCAAGCAAATGGAAGCGGGACTGCCTGAGGAATATCACGATGAAAAGGAACTGGACCGCCAGCGGCAGATCCACGATTCGCTGATCACGCGCGGACTTCAGATCATCACGGACTCCTACCTCGACTACGTCGACAAGAAGTGCAACGAGTCCAACCTCCCGATCGAACGCAAATCCCTCGAAGGGCGCAATTGGAAAGTGCTCGTCGAAGATATCAATACGAACGCCTACGATCTGGTCATCATGGGCGCGCTGGGCGTCGGCGCCGTGAAAGACAGCGTGATCGGCAGCAATACCGAACGCGTCATCCGCCGCATCCGCAACTCGGACATGTTCATCATCAAGAACACCGAACCGATGAATAACGGCAAGATCGTCGTGGCAGTAGACGGCAGCCCTTATTCGTTCGGCGGATTGATGACAGGTCTGGCCCTCGGCAAGGCCTTCAACCGGCCGGTCGAAGTCATCTCCGCCTTCGATCCGTACTTCCATTACGCGGCGTTCCACAGCATCTCCGGCGTGTTGAACGAAGAAGCCGGCAAGGTCTTCCGGTTCAAGGAACAGGAAAAGCTGCACGAAGAAATTATCGACAGCGGCCTGGCCAAAATCTATCAATCACACCTCGATGTGTCCCGTGAAATTGCCCAAGCCGAGAACACCGACGTCAAAACGACTCTGCTAGACGGCAAAGCCTTTGAAAAAATCATCCAGTACGTCCGCAAGGATACGCCCTGGCTGCTCATCGTCGGCCGCATCGGCGTCCATAGCGATGAAGACATGGATATCGGCAGCAACACGGAAAACCTGTTGCGGAGCGCCGCCTGTAACGTCCTGGTGTCCAATCGCAAGTACGTGCCGCCGATCGATACGCAGGCCGAGTACACCATCGCCTGGACGGAAGAAGCCTTGCGGCGGATGGAAAAGATTCCGATCTTCGCTCGCGGCGTCGCCAAGACCGCGGTCCATCGTTATGCCATTGAAAAAGGCCACACGATCATCAGCAACACCGTTCTCGATATCGCCATCGGACATATTCTTCCCAAAGGAGCCATGGATGCCATGCGCGCCCTCGGGGGCAGTCTGGATGCCGCCGGCATCGACCGGGACAAGATGCAGGCGGACGATTCGGTCGCCAAAGACCTCATGGGGAACACCCTGAGCGGCATGATGACCGGCATCGTCGAAGAAAAGCCGAAGAACTCGGCCGGAACCCAGGCCTACCTCGACCGCATGAGCCAGAATTACTTCGTCTGCGACGGCTGCGGCTACATCGGGAAGGGCGACTCGCCCGTGAAATGCCCGGTCTGCTCCGCCGACGGCGACAAGTTCAAGCTGGTCGACAAGCAGATTTTCGAAGCGGCGGCCAAGGCCGAAGGCGAGTTGGAAACCGATCTGGCGTACGACGACGTTCCGATGCAATGGACCAAGGACGCCAAGGAAGCGATCCGCGCGGTTCCAGCCGGCTTCCAACGCCGACGCGCCAAAGCCAGAATCGAAAAGAGCGCCAGAAAGCTCGGCATGACGACGATTACGCTGGAATATGCCGCCCCCACGATCAAGGAAGCGGCGGACGAAGATTATCAGCCCATTTTCGCCAACAAGGGCACCGGCACCGCGCCGGCGGCCGAAGAAAAGCTGGCGACCGTCGCCAATGGCTCGAACGGCGAGCATACGAACGGGAACGGCGCCGCCAAAGCCGCGGAAACTTCTCCCTTTACCTGGAGCGCCGACGCTCAGGCCAGGCTGGAGCGGGCTCCGGAAGGCTTCATGCGCGATTGCACCAAGGCGTTGATTGAGAAGCATGCGGAAAAGATCGGAGCCACCCTCATTACGGCCGAAGTGGCCAACGAAGGCATCGAACAGGCCAAGGGCTACATGGCCGACGCCATGAAGACGGGCAATCTGAAAGATATGATTGCCAATCTCACCGGCTCGAAGTCCGGGGCGAACTGATGGGTAAATCGCTCCCGATGCTGAGCCTCCCCTCGTTACAGGGAGCGCTCGGGTCGCTTCAACAGCAGATCACGCAATTCATGACGCCCGGGCCGAAAGGCGAGGGCGTGCATGACGGCCGGACCGTCGACGACTTCAAGCCTTATCTCGTCGCGCTCAACCTGACAAAGCGCTGTAATCTGAAATGCGACCATTGCTACCTCGACGCCACGACCAAATCGGCCGGCGGCGACGATGAACTCTCCACGGACGAGTGCTACAAACTTATCGATCAAATTGCCGAAGTTAATAAGGGCTGTCTCCTGGTCATCACCGGAGGAGAGCCGCTGGTGCGGCCGGATATTCTGGACATTGCCAGGCATGCCGTGAAACTCGGCTTCATGGTGGTCTTCGGGACCAACGGCATGCTCATCAACGACCAGATGGCCAAGGCCCTGGTCGAGATCGGCGTCATGGGGGTCGGGATCAGCATCGATTCTCTCGATGCCGCCAAGCACAATTCTTTCCGGGGCGTCCCGGGCGCCTGGGAAGCCGCCGTTGCCGGCATTGAAGCCAGCAAGCGGAACGGCCTTCAATTCCAGGTCCATTTCAGCGCGCAGCCAATGAACTATCAGGAGCTGCCGGCGGTCATTGAGTGGTCGCATCAGCTCGGCGCGCGTGTGCTCAATGTGTTCTTCATGGTCTGCACGGGCCGTGGCGAAGAACTCACGGACATCACGCCGGCGCAGTACGAGGAAGTGCTGGGCTACCTGGTCAATTGCCAGGATAAC